>PXZU01000034.1_pt1 | contig 21709 bp, 15 predicted proteins | sample 2941351 | NCBI WGS metagenome assembly PXZU01 (sample SAMN08721892, study PRJNA434045) | Viral metagenome, whole genome shotgun sequencing project. | isolation source: viral particles isolated from 30 fecal samples collected over 86 days | host: Mus musculus | place: Germany: Kiel | collected 2017-06 | reverse complement strand
GATTTGCGATATTTGTGGAGCTAAATATGATGCTTACTATTATTCAATTTCAAAATATATAACCAACCGAGACATCACATGTTGTTCGCATTGCGCTGGGAAAAAAGCTCAATCAATTAACGAAAAAAGTAGAGCCGAAGAGAGATACGACAAAGCATTTGAAAAATGTTCAGAACATGGATTGAAACTAATAAGTAATATTAGTGATTTCTACAACGTAAGAGATTGTTTTGTTGATTATGTATGTCCAATCCATGGGGAACAAAGAATGAGGTACTACAGTTTTTTGAAATCCAAAACAGGGTGTTATAAGTGTTCTTGTGACCATATATACGAGAATTATGCTTATCGAATCGAAGACATAAAAAATGAAATCGAATCATTCAATGGAGTCGTTTGGCTGAATCCTCAAGAGTACAAGAACGCTCTTGAAAAGAATCTGATAATTAGATGCAATAAATGTCATGATGAATACACGACTTCATTGCAATTGTTTCGAAGCTCTAGGTACCACACATGTCCTAAGTGTGGTTTTAAAGAGTTGGCTAAACAACATAGATTACATCCTGATGATATTGAAGCAGAAATAAATTCTTTCAATGGCAATACATTGATGAATAAAGAAGAATATCGAAGAAATAGTATTTGTAATTTAGAAATAAAATGCGGCATTTGTGGCTCTGTTTGGACAACCAGCTTAGAGCAATATAGGCATTCGTTTAAGCAATGTCCTCAATGCCGCAATACTAGAAGTCTTGGAGAATATAATATTCGAGAATTCTTAAAACAAAATAATATTGAATTTGAAACTGAAAAACGCTTCGACAAATGTAAAGCCAAACGAGAATTGCCTTTTGATTTTTATTTGCCAAATCAGAATGCAGTTATTGAGTTTAATGGTAAGCAACATTATGAGCCAATAGAATACTATGGTGGCAAAGAAGGCTTCGAATACAGATTAGTAAACGATAAAATAAAAAAAGATTTTTGTGAATCCGAAGGAATTACATTTATAGAAATTCCTTATACCATGAAACCAAGTGAGGTTGAAGAAAGACTTCAAACATTACTCTTTTCTTAGTAAAGATATAGTCTGAACTCATGGGAAACCATGAGGGGGAAACCCCAACATAGGTAGCGACTATGTTGAAACATTATTGATGAGAAATCGCTTGACTGTCAGGATGCTCTAGTAGAGCTAAAGGAAACACTGGGCGAAATCGCTCAAACGAGTTTTGACAATCTGAGTTCTCACTTCGAGAAGCTGCTTGGCAAAATCGAGCATGAGACTTCTCTGCTCGAAAACCAGTTAGACATTATTGAGAATCGAGGCAATTTTGCCGGAAAAGCATATTATGAAGAGCTTGTAAAACAGCAAGAGGCATCGATGGAAAAGATGCAGGAACAGTACGTTGAGCTTCAGGATCAAATGAATGAAGCCATTTGGTCTGGTGCAATCAAGGAAGGCAGTGAAGTCGCACTTGAAATGCAAGAAGAAATTAACAGTGTTGCTGAAGCTTGGCAGGAAGCTAAGGGTCAATTGTTGGAATACAAGAATGACTTCTTGGAGATGGACACTAAGGCTAATGAGTGGATCAATGGTCAGATTGATAATCTCCACGCTGAGGCAGATTTTATTCGTGAGCTGTTAGCAGTAAATGAAGAAAACTTGTTCAACAAGGAAACAGGAAGATTGACTGATGCTGGTTGGGCGACCGGTGGTCTCCATGCTCTCGACTATGATGTCTACATGCAACAGGCTGACGAATATGCCAAGAAGATTCAGGAAATCAACAAGGCTATTGCATCGGATCCGTATAATACGATCCTGATTGACCAAAAGGATGAGTACATCAAGCTGCAACAAGAATCTATCCAAGCCGCTAATGATGAGAAGAAAGCTATACAGTCTTTGATGTCTGATTCTTACGACCGGATGTTGAAGCTGTTGAGCGAACTTATTCAGAAGCGAAAAGACGAAATGCGTGCAGCTAAGGATTTATACGACTACGAACGCCAAATCGAAGAACAGACTAAGACGATTTCTGACTTGAAGAAACAATATCTTAGTCTTGCCGGAGACGATTCAGAAGAAGCTGGAGCTAAACGTCAAGAGGTATCTGAGCAACTGAAGAATGCTGAAAAGGATTTGGAAGCATCAGAGTACGACCAGTACCTGAAGGATCAAGAGATTCTTCTTGATGGCCTCTATGATGAAAGCGAAAGGATTTTCAACGAACGGCTTGACGACATAGATGGTCTCCTCAGAGAGCAAATCGATTATGCTAATGCAAACGCAGAAAACATTCTCGACACTATCTCTACATCCACTACAGAAGTTGGATACAAACTGTCTGCTGATATGCAGGCAATCTGGAATACAACGGATTCTGGCATCGGCAAAGTGCTGTCCGATTACACGGCTGGATTCTCCAATAATTTCACAACAGTAGATAAGTATATCAAAGGAATCTTCCAGATTCTGAAAGAGACCACGAAATCTAAAGTAGAAGTTGAGAAGCCTAAGCCAACAACTCAGACTAAGCCTAAACCCGCTCCGGCACCTGCAAAACCAAGTGCTCCTGCTAAAAAACAGCTTGGTGGAATTGGTTCAATGTTTAGAGCTGATGGTAAGCCAATTTACTGGGACTCCTATGGGACTGTTGGACCTTATGGTTCTCAGCAGTATTTTGGTTCTGACCCAGTATATGTTGTCGAAGGAGAGAATAACGGTTATGTCCTTGGACGTTGGTACAAATCTCCCGGGGGTGCAGCAAATGCGGCTGGTTGGTTCAGGAAATCTGATGTGACCGCTTTGGAAACAGGCGGTTATACCGGAAATTCTGAGGGTATGGCAATGCTTCACAAGAAGGAGCGTGTTCTTTCGGCTCAACAGACGCAGGCTTTTGAAAAGCTCGTCTACGATATTCTTCCCGGATTGACAGATAGTTTTATCCAGAATAGTTCTATTGGAGCTATGGGCAAAGCCATTCAGATGCAATCTGGTGATGTTAATCAGAACATCAGCGTTCAATTCAACCTTCCCAATGTCACAGACGAAAAGTCTTTGATTGAAGGACTACAAGACAGAAAGGTTCAGGATTACCTGACAAGTCTCGTGCTCGATCCTCTGTCTGGCAAGGCGAAATTGAATAAGAATAAATTTAAGAGATAGGGTTCTTCCCTACTCTTTAATCCGCTCCCTTAATGGGAGCGTTTTAACTATCTTCCCGATTGGTCGAGGAGATGGTTAAAGCGCTTCGAATAACAGCGGATAAATATAGGAGATAAAAATATGGATGAAATACAGGAAAAAGCCTTGCTTAGGCTGGTAGATGAGCTTAAGCAGGAAATCAATGATAAAGATAAACTGATAAATGTTCTAACAAACCAAATCGAAGGAACAAAGCTCTATGGAGCTGAATGGATTCATGCCAATAACTACAAGAATGCCATTGAGGAAGTCCATGGAATCAGAGATTTGTACAAGAAACAGCTTGAAGAACTATTGAAGGTCAAGGCTGAATACTTGGCCATGATACAGAAACTGATTGATAAGTTCTAAGGAAGGAGAATACTTTATGGAACTGATTGATTTTGAATATGCCGGGCAGAGACTGTCCGATATGGGATTGATGATGTGTAGTTTTGGAACAACAGGAGATGAAACAACTGATATTGGGAATGTCAGAGAAATGAATAATGTCAAATCTGCACGAGCTGATATATATTATTCAGTTGGTTCCAGCTACAGCGATACATTTGCTCCTACATTTTCTATTTGCAAGAACCCTTGCGTTCCGAATGCAACGGACTATTTTACCGAAGAGGAAGTCCATCAAATCGTTAGATGGCTGAACAGACCAAAGTATGAAAAGTTTGTGCCAATTTATGATGATGGCTCCTTCTCTGATGTCTACTTCATGGTCACGTTTAATCTAACTTTGGAGAAGGCAGCAGGGAAAGTTGCTGGATTCAATCTGGAATTCATGACGAATGCTCCTTATGGTTTTCAGGAGCCGGTGACTGTTTCTTATCAGGGTGTCACGACCTTTACTATCACAGATGAGTCTGATGAAATCGGAGCAATTTGGCCCGAAATGACTATTACCTGTAAAGAGTCTGGGGACTTGTCTATCGCCTCAAATCAGATGAAATACAACAGTCTGATCAAGGGTTGCACAGCAGAGGAAACGATTACTTTTAGTGGATTGACGAAGCAGATTTCTACAAACAAGGAATCTCATAAAGATATTCACAAGGGAGATTTTAATTTCATATTTCCTTTTGTCGGAAACACTTACAGTGACAGAACAAATACATTCACATTCAGCATTCCTGTGGATGTCACTTTGACCTACTCCCCTATTCGCAAGGTTGGAATTGTATAGGTGGTGTCTTATGCAGATAAGATTTAATGAACAATTTCAGGCAGAAGACATCTCTATCGTCTTGGCTAGGCCAGATCATTCAACGCTTGGAATGCTTCAAAACGTAGATGATATTGAATGGAGTATCAGCGAGGTAGAACCTTGCGAAGTCAGCTTTGCCCTGCACAAATTTAGAGATGGGGTTCAAGAGCCACTATGGGATGAGGTTGTGGACTTCAAGTATATTTATATCCCCGAATGGAATACTTATCTAGAACTGAATGTTTCCGTCAATGATGAAGACGTTACTATTAAGAACTGCGTGGCTCAGGATGCCTCCGCTATAGAACTCAGTAACTCATATGTCTATAATCTGGAAATCAATACTGAGGCAGATATAAAGAGAACAGACTATTTAAGTCCTACAGTTTTCTATGATGAGACAGAGCCTAAGAGGTCTTTGCTGAATCGTGTTTTGTATAAACTTCCAAACTGGTCTGTTGGTCACGTAGACAATTCCTTGAAGTCTATACAAAGGATGTTTTCGTCCAATGGTTCCTCTGTGTATGAGTTTTTGACAAAGGATGTAGCTCAGGAAATAGAATGCTTATTTAAGTTCGACAGCGTGAACAGAACGATTTCTGCTTATGACCTGAAGACGGTCTGCGTTGACTGCGGATACCGAGGTGAGTTCTCAGATCACTGCCCTAAATGCGAAAGCAGAAACCTCAAATATTACGGAGAAGACTCTGGTGTTTTCTTGGATGTTGAGAACATCCTGAACAGCGTTAATTATTCTACTAATGTTGATGAAGTCAAAAACTGCTTCCACCTAGAAGCAGGAGACGACAATATGACTGCGGCTGTTATCAATCGCAATCCCAATGGAAGTTCCTATATCTATTACTTCAGCGACGAAGCAAAGCACGATATGCCTTCGGAGCTGGTTGAAAAGCTGGATTCTTATGATGCCTTGATGAAGTCGTATGATGCCGAATACAACACAATAATCGGCAACATCTACGAAGACATTGACAAGATACTATATTATCGGTCTGGCATGATGCCCGCTCCAAAAGAAAAACCTAGCAGTTCTCTTGAACAGGCTTCAAAGATAACACCCGAAGCTCTTTCACCTATGGGTATGCCAAAGATAACTTCCTCCACGTCTGTCCAGACAGTGAACACAGCGCTGAAACAATATATCAAGGTATTCATCAAATCTGGCTGGTTTAAGGCAGAAGTCAATCAATCCAACTTTGAATATGTTGGAACTCATGCGACAGGTGCTGTATACGGTTGGTGGACAGGAAACTTCAAGATCACTAATTATAGTGACGAAGAAGATACATGTTTTACAGATACAATCACCATCATGGTGTGGGATAACTATCACACATATCTTGAACAGAAACTGGAAAAGAAACTGGCAGATGAAGACGATGAAGAAGGGACAATATTCGATGTCCTGAAATATAAAGACCTGCAGTTGTTCAAAGAAGCGCTGAAGCTATACGGTCTCCACCGGTTACAGTCTTTCCATGATGCTATTCAAGGTGGAATGGACATTCTTGTAGAACAAGACCAAGCCAGAGAAGGTGCGGAATTATATGAAGGTCTATATCTCCCATACTACGAAAAGCTTCAGGCTGTTCTAGAAGAAATCAGCGCAAGGCAAAAAACGATTGAGGGTTATGAGCAGGATTTGTTAATTCAACAGAACCGCCAGAAAGAGATACAAGCTGCTTTGAACTTTGAGGCATATCTGGGTACTGAGTTATATCATACTTTCCTCGCGTATAAGAAAGAAGATAATTATTCAAACAGCAACTTTATATCGAATGATTTAGATAACAAAAAGATTCTGGAAAATGCTCAGGCTTTTCTGGATAAAGCGAAAGAAGAGCTGTTCAAATCCGGGACTCTACAACATCAGATAAGTGCAGACATTAACAATCTTACTGCGATTACGGAGTTTCAGCCCTTTTTGGAGAAATTTGCCACTGGCAATTGGATGACTGTTGCTGTTGATGGAATCCCCTATCGTTTAAGGCTCGTTGATGCTCAATGGTCCGCCTCTGATAGAACATCTATGAGCATTACATTCTCAGATGTTGTGAATATCAGAAGTGGATATACAGATGTGAAGTCAATGCTGGATAAAGCAAGTAGTATTGTTGGTTCTTACGGGGCAGTAACCAATCAAGTGAATGCTTCCAAAGAACAGAATGATTTTGTTAAGAACTTTGTTTCCAATGGATTTGATGCGACTACTGTTAAGATTGTGAACAATGCCAGCAATCAGAATATCACCATCGGCGAGGCTGGGTTATTGGCTCGCAGAAAAATTGACTTTACTGAGATGTATGAACCCTATCAGGTTAAACTCTTGGGGTCGGGTTTGTATTTCACAACAGATAACTGGCGTTCTACAAAAAGTTGTCTTGGAAAATATTATATGGCCGATCCCGACACAGGGAAGATGGAAGAAAGGTTCGGGGTTCTTGCTGAAAATCTTGTCGGTAACGTAATTCTCGGCAACGATTTAGGTATCTACAGTTCAGACGGCACCAAAACCATGTCTTTTGATAACTTCGGCCTGAGACTCAATGTTAAAGAAACCGAAGACGGTACCTATTCCCGTATTCTGGATATTTCCAAAACAGATAAAGACGGTCAGACAACCTCACAACTTTATCTCGACACAGACGGTAATCTCGTCCTTGCTTCTGACCAGATCATCCAAATGCATGACAAATTGGATACTGTAGAAGCTGAAATCGGTAACTTTGACAAAATGTATGTCAAGGAAGCAACTATCGAAAAGCTCCTTGCAGAATACATCAAAGCGGAAGACATTGAAGCATTCAACGCCGAGTTTAAGAAGCTCATCGCTTCCGAGGCAGAGTTTGATGAACTCAAAACAAATAACGCCACAATCTACGGCCTGCTCAAAGCGGCGAATGCAGATATTGACAATCTGACTGCAAACAAAGTCAGCGTTAATGACTTGGATGCATACAAGATCACCGTCAATAACCTTCTGGCCGACAAAGCAAATATTTCTGACCTTGAGGCAGACTATATCAAGGCCGATGCGATTGATGCTAAATATGCAAAGATAACACAGCTTGATGCCACTAATGCAAATGTATCCAATCTAACTGCCGATGTAGCTAATATCAATACGCTTGTAGCAGATAAGGCGGACATCACAGATCTGAATGCTGAGACGGCCCGGATCGATACTTTGATTGCAGACTTGGCTGTACTGGATACTGTCGTTGCTGGAAAGATAACAGCAGACGAAGTTGATGCCAAGATACTCAATGCCAACAAGGTAATTACAGATAGCATTCAGGCCAACACAGCGGAGATCAATCAAATCAAGGCTGACTATGTAAAGACAAGTACATTCGATGCTGAAGTAGCTAGAATCGACACTGCTATTATCGGCAAAGCTGATATTACAGACTTAAATGTTGCGAATGCCAGCATTGGTACTCTTCAGGGGCAGTATGCAAACATCGAGACTATCCTTTCTGGAAGCGTTGGAACTGGCACACTACAGACGATTCATCTGACAGCCAATAACTTTGTTGCTGAATCGGGTGTCATCCAAGAAGCAATGATTGGAGACTTGGCTGCCGAGAAAATCACGAGTGGTTCTATTAATACAGATAACGTTACGGTAAAATCCTCAGATGGTTCGATGATTCTTTCTGGTTCGCTTCAGCAGTTTTACGATGAGAACAATGTGTGCAGGATCCAGATGGGCAAGGACGCTCAGGGCAAATTCTCTTTTACTATCTTTGATGAAGCTGGAACTGGTGTTTTGATTGATTCTAAGGGAATTCATTCAGATGCTATTGCAGATGGTTTGATTGTTGATAAACATGTATCAAGCAATGCCAATATTGCCGGATCAAAGCTTGACATAGATTCTGTTGTTCAAGAAATCAACGACAACAGTACGACTACATTGAAGAGCAATAAGATTTGGATTGATGAAGAAAATCAGTCTCTTGGTGCTTCTTTCAAAGCCATCAAAACGACTGTTGGTAAAACTGTGGCCAATATCCTTCCCTATTACATGTTGGGAGAATCTGAGGTCACAGCACCGACTATTGGATGGCAGACAACACCACCCACCAATGGTGGTCCCTATCTTTGGAGAAAAGACAAGAAAGTCCTCTCTGATGGGACAGAAGAATGGGGCGATCCATATCTGGTTCGTTCTGCGGACAATGTATCTGTCATCATTTCTTCAAGTGAAGGGACGGTCTTCAAAGGCGCTGGCGTTACAACTACTACGCTGACGTGTACTGTTTACAAGGGTGGTAAAGTTGTGACACCCCCTTCATATGCATGGAAGAAGAAAAACGGTTCAAGCTGGGACAGCGTTGGAACATCTCAGACGATTCAGGTGTCTATATCGAGCATCAATAGCATTGCGAATTACAGATGTGAAATAGATATATAGAGGTCGCTATTGGCCTCTTTTTAAATAGAAAGGAGAGTGCTTATGGCGAAATACAGCGGCGAGATAACTCTGGCCAAAGTTCAGGACGGTTCTTCTGGCGTTAGTTGTACCGGATCCGCTTCGACCTATCAGGTTGGGACATCAGGAACAGTGAAGCCTACAGGAACATGGTCTTCAACTATCCCATCTGTCTCTGCCGGACAATATTTGTGGGTAAAAACCACATTTTCATATAGTGATAATTCAACATCAGATCTATATTCAGTGTCTTACATGGGAACGAATGGCACTCAGGGTATCCCCGGAGTAGATGGTAAATCCACGTATGTACATGTGAGATTCTCGGCTGTTGCAAATCCTGCAACGGCTAGTCAAATCTCAACAACACCAGATAAATATATTGGTCTGTGTACAAACAATAGTTCTACAGCTCCGACTTCTCCATCCAGCTATACTTGGTCAAAGTTCCAAGGTGATGACGGTCAGGATGGAGCACAGGGTGCCCCGGGCGTAAAGGGTGCAGATGGAACGACCTATTATGTGCATTTTGCCTATGCGGAATCTGCCGATGGACAAACAGGATTCAGCACGACCAACACAGCCGGTAAATCATATATAGGTACATGCACTACTACGAGTGCTACAAAACCAACAACATATTCGTCATATACTTGGGCGAAGATCAAGGGTGACAAAGGTGATACCGGTCAGGGCATTGATTCAATAACTCCTGAATACTATGTATCGACATCCAATACGACTCAGACCGGTGGAAGCTGGTCTACGACTATGCCAGCGTGGGCGGCAAATAAATACTGCTGGGTAAGAAACAAGATTGTCTATAAGAATCCTGCGTCAACTGTGTATACAACTGCACAGCTTGATACGAACTGGAACAAGATGAATGATCTGGACAGCAAGACCACTGTACTGCAGACAACTGTCACGCAGGAACAAGGCAAGCTTGCGGCACTCATCAAACAGACTGATACAGACAGAAAGAATACTTCTGACAAGTTCACGCAGATGACTGCGGATGTTAATGGAATAAATACGACCATTGGGAATATTCAAACCAAAGTTAATGACAATACAGATGACATTTCTTCCATCACTTCACAGATAACGACTATCAACGCTACGGCTGCTGGACTTGAAACCAAAGTTACAAAGGCTCAAAGTGATGCAACAGCAGCTGGGAATAAAGCCATTGCAGCTGAAACTAAAGCCACCCAGACCGCCGATAAATTATCTTGGGTAGTAAAGAGTGGAACAAACTCCACTGACTTTACTTTGACAGATAGAACTGCATCTTTGATTGCTGACCAAATTAATTTGAAAGGTCTGGTTACCTTCAGCGGTTTGAACTCAGATGCCAAGAATAAGATCAATAATTCCCTATCGGATTCAGTTGTTGAATATGCTTTGGGAACTTCTTCTACTACGGCCCCTACAAGCGGATGGAGCACAAATAGCCCGACTTGGACAGCCGGGTCTTTTGTTTGGCAAAGGACGAAGAAAACTAAGCAAGATGGAACAACTTCGTATTCTGCTGCTGTTTGCATTCAGGGAGCTAAAGGAGAACAAGGAAGTCAGGGTGTTCAAGGAGGCGCTGGAGCTGACGCAATCACTGTAAAGATCACATCCGATTCAGGCACAGTGTTCAAGAATAATAAGATTTCCACTGTCTTGAGAGCACATGTATATAAAGGCGGAACAGAACTCACGTCCACCCAGATAACTAGTGCAGGATTGACAATTAGGTGGTTCAAAGATTCGTCAACTACAGCTATAGCTACTGGACTTACATATACGGTCAGTGAAGATAACTCTACAAAGGCTGTTACTTATACAGCCAAGGCACAGAAATAGAGGAGATAAATATGAGCAGATTAAATTTGTTTATCTCTATTAAAGTCTACATGAAGGGAGATGATATGAATGGCTGATGTAGCATTAGACACTATTACTTTAATCCGCTCTGATGATGGCATTGATGCCATTAATATCGAGATATCTCAGAGTTGGAATGGGAATGTTTGTACTTTAACCGCAAATGTGTTCATGGGTGGAAAACAATTAAGCGATGCTGAAGTGATTGCACTTGGCGCATTGAAGTTCTATCTGAATGGCACTTTCCTCTCCAACGGCAAAACGCTCACCCGCACGCTTACCGGAAGAGAAACGATAGAGTGCAGACTTGAATCCGGGGGGGGGGTGGCCTAATGCCTGAATTTATTACTCTTGCTGATGGTTCGCTTGCTGTTAAAGGTAGGAACCTGTTAAAGCAATCATGTCCTTTGAAGCCCGGGAACTGGATTACTAATGGTGGCGGATGCACGTTGGATACGGAAATCACCTATGAAGGGAACCCCACATTGAGAACTTCTCTTGGTGGTGGTATTCAGTATTATCCCGTCCCACGCACATCAAGCATTCAAGATCCAACGTATTGGCTTCCGGTTATACCGGGCCAGACCTACACATACAGCATGTGTTTAAAAGCGGAAGGAACAGTCAATCATGCGCCGGCTGTTCCGCTTCATTGGCATTTTGTGGATAACGAAGGAGACAACTATCCACAACCCTCAAACGTTGTTGCATCCGGAACTATCGTCCCCGGTGAATGGTCCGTAATCCATACGAAGTTTACTGCGAGAAATAAATGGATGCGGCCTTTTATTTACACCGGACAGAATCCTGCGGTGACTGTGCACATTGCATGGATAAAGCTGGAGTACGGTGATGAGTTCACCGGACCTAGTGCTGCACCAGAAGACGAGGAGGTGACGATATGAATGCAGAAATGTTTGGTTTCTTGCCCGATGGTTCTACGTATACGAAGAGGAGAAATCTGATGCTAGGGGCGGATATGTCTCTTGAAAACACTGGTTCCTCCAATGGCAGTATAAACTCGGATCCAATCGAACTAGTGCCCGGATGGGAAAAATTGATTCAAGGAAAAACCATTACAGTCTCTTTTCAACTTGATTGCGATGATTTAGTGTTCGATGAATCCACAACTGGATACAAGCGGGTGCTGCTTGAACCTCATTTTGTATTTTCCAGTGGCGACCATTGGTATCCCGGAGTGGCTTTGCACAGTGCCAGTTCTGGTTTACCTACGTATCACGGTAGGCTCTATGCTTCCTATACAGCGCAAGATAATGAAATAAGCATTGCTGCTCGATACCGTTTTTATATTCAAAATATGAAATCTGGCTATGCAAAAGCGTCAAAGCCAATGATTACATTAGGAACTGAGTGGTATCCATATACCCCTGCTCCCGAAGACGTTACGTTCTCTGGCATGGACCAGAATGCAGTTGAACAGGGTGTCATCTTATGGGGGGCATATACAGCAGGTAAAACCTACGCAGAGATGAAAGATGATGATTCCGACTCTCACAAGTTCCGTCTCCGTTCAGCCGGTCTGGTTCCTTTGCTCGGCAAAGCATCATTTACGATCAACATTCCTTCCGGTATCTGTGTAATCCCCTACTACTTCGATTCTGCGGGAAAGTCATTGGGAACAGTAGATAGTTCGTGGAAAACGACTACACAATCTTACACGCCTCCAACCGGGGCAGTATATGCGGCTATCTATTTCAAGAAATCTGACGATTCTGAAATCGTTCCCGAAGATGTACTGGAAGTTTATATAGGAGGCGGTGGCTGATGGGACGTAATCTATTAATCGGCACTTCTTCCCCATACCCGTGGGATGGTTCGGATTATCCAAACGCTGTAAATCTGTCCACGGCTGGCAAAGTCATTCATACAGATGGCAGTAATCATTTTGATGCTTATATCTGGTTGCATCACCGAACGTGTTTTGTTGACCCAATATATGCACTACATAAAATTGGGGAGTATCTGACTCTTAGCGTAGATGTAAAGATTGCTGGTTCTTCTGGTGGAACTACTTTGTTTCAATTTGATTTGCGCCATCAGTCATGGGGAACGGAAAGATATCTAACTAGAGTCTATTTCACTGGTGATACAGATTGGAAAAGGATTTATTTACCTCTGAAAGCCAGCCAAGCTCAAAACGAAGAGTCTGTCATGTCTTTATTCTGTGTCGATTGCACAAATTGTCCGATTGATACAACAGTCGAATGGAAGAACATGAAACTGGAAGTCGGACCAGAAGGCAGTGACTGGACGCCAGCTCCGGAAGAAATTACATACTACAACCCCAACCCAGTTGACTTTGAGCAAGGCAGTATCATGGTAGGTTCTGAATACGCTGGTAAGACCTACTCCGAATGTAAGACACCGGCTACAATCCGAATACGAACAAAGGAACTGCTTCCAGTGACAGGACAGTTCTTTTATTTTGAAGTTCCTTCCGGCTTACAGATGTGGGTTGCACCATACAAAGCCACAGGCTATGCCGGAGAATATCAGTCGGCTACTAAGGTAAGTGGAGTATATACACTTCCCACTGGAACTGTCGGAGTCGCTGTCTGCATGTCTAAAACTGATGCTAACGCCGTTATTTCTCCTATTGACGTTACACCTGTAACGGGGGGTGCTGACATGGCTACTCTAGCGAGAAAATCTATCTCCCTTGACAGAGACCTCTCCCCTACCATTGACGCTTGGGTATCTGACGCAGTTCAAAACGGCGTAACCAAAATCAACGGCGGTTATATCCAGACACAGACAATCAAATCAGAACATCTGATTGTAGAAGATATATTTGCGACTGGTTCAGCTGCCATGAATATTATCTCCACCCGAGAACTGAATGCAGATTTGATTACTTCCGGTACAATCAACGCTAACTTCCTGAGTCTTTACGGTCTGAAGGTCTTGAACAAGACTACTAATCGGGAAACGTTGAATATCACAGATAACGGTGAAATTACTCTTCGAGGTTCTGTAGAATCGTATAACTTCAACACCGGCAAAACAGGTTGGGCTATTAAACACGATGGCGATGCAGAATTTAACGATGTCGTTGTGCGAGGATCCGTAATTACTAATGATGGTGGTATCGTGTCCGGTGGTGGTAGTGGAAGGAATTTATTGCTTAATAGCTATTCTGATAAAAAGAATTCCAACACTAGTTATCCCTGTGCAATCTACAATCTGGCAAAAAAAGTTACGGCGGACGAAAAATATACTTTTACAATTCGTGCGGAGTTTACAAATAGTCTCACAATGGCCTTGTACTTTGGTGGCGGAAACTATGGCTCTCAATGGGTCAGCATCCCCGGAGATGGAACCCACACGATTTCTTTTACGTTTACAGCCGATGCGAATAAAGCGGCGCAGTCCTTTGTGCATGTTTGTGTTCGGGATCAAGTCAATTCTGCTTCATTTACTAACGGATCTTGTAAAATCATTTGGGCAAAACTAGAAGAAGGAACCGTTGCTACCGCTTGGTCCCCTGCCCCAGAAGATAATCTTAAACAAGTTCGTTTCTGGGCTGGTGCATCTTATGACGAACGAGAAGCAGCCCCATGGATCGTCTATAACGATGGTTCCATGGTAGCCACCAAAGGTACATTCTCTGGCGTGTTCTCGGGAGACATCAAGATTGGAAATATCTCAATCACAGACCCATCCAGTTCAACCGGAAACGATGCCATATTGACAATCACAAACGGCTCTACAGGAGTTGAAGCTGTCCAGCTAACAGATAGAGGAACATCTGTTTTCCGGCAGAGTGTAGTATTCCGCTCTGCTTCTGCTGGAAGTACGGATACAACTATTTCTCTTGAGCCAAATGGCACAGGAATCTTTAAAAGCTCTGTGCAGGTCGGATCTGGCGCAAATGTCGCAGGTCTTGAGAATGACAAGCTCGTAATTCGTGGCCATACTCTGACGCACAATAGTTCCGGTCTGCAATCCAACTCTGATTTCTTTGTTGGTGAAGCAGCACATAAAAAGAATCTGAAGACATACGGTGATATGTACGCAACAGGTGTAGTAAGGACAGACGATATGGTTCTGTTCGCAGATAAAGCACAGATGAAGATCGTAGCAAACGGTCTGAACATCGATGTGTTTAACAGCTAAAAACAATATGGATGTTAAAAACGTCCATGATATAGGAATACGAGCGCTCAATACGGGCGCTCTTTTTATTTAGAAAGGAGGAAATGGATGGGTACAATCAATGGATCCGGCCCGTACTTGCGCTGTCGAATAGAATATTCAATCACAGCTGGTACAGGCGGTGCTACAGTCAGTGCGACACTGTATGCACAAAACCAAGATAATGCATACTTTCAGGCTCATCTGTATGAAGGATATTCGCTTACGATTGACGGAAGTACAAAGTCTGGTTCTGGCGGAGCGTTATCCGGTTCGAGCAACGGTTCAGTAGCACTGCTGTCTCACAGTAAGTGGATAGCCTATACGGGGACGCATGGAAACATTACGATCAGTTCTCACTTTGGACCGCTCGGCGTTTCTATCAATGGTACATACATTGGTGAACGTAATGCTTCTGGATCTGTAGCGATGCCTAAAGTTGGTTCTGCTCCAACAAAGAGTACGCTGACTGCACCAACTACAGCTACTGTCGCAGAAAATACCAAGTCCATAACAGTAAAATGGAACTCGGGATCATCTTATAACGGCAAAGGAATGTACCGAGTCGATGTCTCTATCAACGGCGGTGCATGGCAGTTTGTCTCAGGAGATTTGGCTTGGGGAACCACTCAATGGACTTACAACATTTCTAATGCATCACAGGGAAATACTTACAGATTCCGAATAGATACGGGCAATGACGTTGGATGGTCCGGACATACAGAGTCCGGAACTGTCACACTGAATAAATTGAATCCCCCGAGTATCGGGACACTGAATACATGGAATCCATTTGTAAATACTTCGGTGTCTATCCCATTGTCCGGTGGTTCGCAGACAACAAATGAAGCATTCATGAGAAGATGTGATATTTATGTCGGCAATAAAATATTCTATTGCGGCAAACCTTCAAATGGGAATACATCAATTTCAGTTGCAACGACCACGGCGGATTGTCTGGCTCAGTTAGGAAAAACAAGATATGCAGCGAGCAATCTTTGTAAGGCTGTGGCTTGGACAGAAAATGCTCGTGGTGCCAGATCGACCTATGTCGAGAAATACTTCCCTATTAACATTAATACAGACGGTGGTGCGACTCCCACGCTGGGAGCGTTCACTCTCTCAGGAGGTGTCACCAGTATTGGTGGTTCGTCTGTGGCTTATGGATCACATGTCTTCTTAGCCGGAAGAAATAACATCGTTGTATCTTCTCCCGCGGCTTCGTTGAGGCGAGCACCTTCTGGAACGACTGTTTCCTATAAGATTGAATGTACATCAAAGAATGCTATAAATGCTCAGTCTGGAACGTTCACTTCCCTAGCTGCTGGGCAGAAGACGATAAAGGTCACAGCTACAGACAGCCGTGGCCTTTCTGCTTCTCAGACGAAAACTGTCATGGTGCAGAACTATGCGCTTCCGTCTATTACCAAGTACACTGTTACACGATTGAGCAATCCTGAAACCAGCGCACAGGTAACCTATACGTTGTCCTACTCTCCGATATATAAGTATACGGATGGAGTAACAGCTGGAGATCAGTTGAATGCAATATACACTCAGCAGATCCGTAAAGATACTTCTACAGCTTGGGCGAACATAGCTTCGGGTAACTCTATTACAGGGTTGAATGCGGATTCTGTTTACAATGTAGAACTCAGAGTTTCTGACAAGATGTTCACAGGAGAGTATTCAACTGCTAGTACAAATGTCCCGACTATTACAACGACTTTGGCATTGAGAAAACATGGTGTTGGAGTCAGGTGTGTGCCTCAGAGCAGTTATGCTTTTGAAGTAAATGGGAATTCTAATTTAAAAGGTAGTTTGGCAATTACTAATGGTCTAGAGATTAACGATTCTACTCCATATATTGATTTTCATTATGGAAACAGCACGGCCGATTACACACATAGGATCATAGCAGACAGCGCTACACACCTGAGTTTTTCGACACCTATTAAGTACGGAGGCGTTGGTACATCTTGGATCAGAGGCCGAGATAATGCGTTCATTAGAACTGTAAATACACCAACGACAAGTCAGTACGTACCAATATTGTCTAGTAAAACTAATTTAGGATCTTGGGATTTAGGAGTCTATCAGGACGACAAGATGTATTTATCGTTTATAACTGATGCCAACTATAATGCTGGGAACAATGCACCGACAACCCGATTCAAATTTGAAAAGAATGGTTCGTTTACATCAGAGGGAAGACTGTATGCAAGAGGTGGCCTTCATGTTCCTGATGTTGCCGAGGCAAACTATTTTCATACGTATTCAACAGATGGCATATCTCTGAGTTCAATGATGCATGATTTGTTTTCCAGAAGTTCGAGTGCCATCAATAGCGGTGTGGGTGCGATTCCATATAGAACTAAATTTAATAGTTCTGGCAGTCCGACTGGCTCTAATCCCTCTTGGGTTAAAGGGAATTTTTATCCTCAAAATGGTCCCGGGTCTGGTTATGCAGGTATGGGTGTTTTGACTGGGTGGCTCGAAGAGCCTCTTCGTCTTTACGCCGGACAAGTGGTCAATAACTCTCTCAACAACAGCAACTCTTCTAGTTTCAGCATCTCTTGGAAAAAGGTATGGGAAGACACCGGCTGGGTGGATTACCCGACTGCAAACTTCAACGGCAACTTCGCAAACAACTCTGATGCAGGAAAACTGCGAATGAGAAGAGTCGGAAACACTGTATTTCTTGTAGGAGGAATTAAGAAAACAACCGGCGCACAGCCAGCAACTTCCTCGGATACCTATGTAGGTATGACAATCCCCGCTGGATACAGACCATCTGTTGATAGTGGTTTTGTGATTCAGGGATCTGGAATGAACAGAGTCTGGATGCATGTTCACAAAGATGGAAATGTATACTTCCAGAGATACGGTACGACTTCAAGTTCCGTAATCTCTGTTGGAACATGGTTTGCTGTCAACTGCGTTTGGGCTTGTGATTAAAACAGATAGTGACAACTATATGTTGTCATGCTCTTGGATGTTCTACTATAATGTGAACATGAGAGTATATAAAGATTTCGTCATAGACGATGTTAGGAAAATTATTCAGGAAACTGCTTACGTCCGTAACATAGATCCTGCAAAATTGAAAAACTTCTTGCAAGACAATCCAACGCTGCGTAGCAGATTGAGGAACGCACATTCTTATGACTATCAGTATCTGCTGGAAGATGTTCGCGCATACTGCCAGCAGGTCGCTGATGCTTACATATGAGGCTTAAAGCCTCTTTTCATTTTAGATAGGAGTCCGATATGGACGATAAATCATTCAAAGACTATTGCTGTTGGGCCATTTCTCAACAGTATCCCGAGGCAAATCCCGGAGAAGGCATTGATACATTCGATATTGATTGTCTATGGGTGAGCCATATTTTACAAAACAATAGAGGCCTGTTCACAGCCAGATTCAACGATGGACTGTTGTTTGATTGTTTGTTTGACGGCAATACAAAAAAACTGACTGTTGAATCATATAGAAGAAACGGACGGAAAGAATTCTATTCGTAAATACAAGGAGGTGTTAAAATGGCGGACAAGTCACCAGACGATTTCTATCATACGGTCATTGGTAAAGCCTATGACTTGGATGGAATGTGGGGTGCAACTTGTGTAGATGGATACGGTCAATACTCTATCTATCTAGGCTATCCGAGGTTTAGATGCACTCAAACTAATTTTGCTAAGGACATATGGAATCTTAGAAAAGAATCTGGGATCCTTGAATACTATGAAGCAGTTCAGGCCCCTTTTCAGGACGGAGATGTGGTCATTTGGGACAACTGCGCTGAATGCCCAGATTCTCACATTGCTATCTTCCGCAAAGATGCAGGAGACAACAAAGGTGTCTTTCTAGGACAGAATCAGGATGGAACTCCTGATGGAAAAGGCGGAGCTTCTTTTGACCAGAAGGTCATTTCCTACAATGGAATCTTGGGCGGATTGAGGCCAAAGATTTATAAAGAGCAGAAAGATAAAAGAGACAGACAATTAAGGGAGAAAAATCAGCAAATTCGGGCTTCAATGCCAAAGACAAGGAAATACCTGTCCAACATGAAACAGACCGAAATCATCAAAAATACAACAGTAATACCCGGTGTACAACCGGGTGTTTTTATTTGCGATCCGGTTTGTATTGCTTTGGCTTTCTCCTTGGTCTTCTCTTCTCTTCTTAGATAAGGAGAACTATGAAATTTTTAATCATTGCTGGTCACGGCGCAGGAGATCCCGGTGCCACCGGCTACGAAAACAGAGACAGCGAAGCTAATTGCGCTCGTGAATTAGCCTCTATTGTCGTCAAAAAGCTGAAAGTATACGGGGCTGTGGACCTATACGACACAAATCGGAATGCATTCGCCGATGTACAGAACGGACGATTCTCTATTGGTAAATACGACTATGTTTTGGAACTTCACTTCAATTCATTTAATGGTTCGGCCGATGGAACAGAGATTTTTGTCACCGACAGAGAAACTGCTACGGATGTAGAACAGGAAATCATGCGCAAGATGTCCAAGTTCTTCAAGCTCCGGGGCGTTAAGACTACGAACTTCTTGGTCATCAACATTATCAAAGACAAAGGAATCTCTTCTGCATTGCTGGAGACATGCTTTATCGACAACAAAGAAGATTTCGAAAAATACAAAGCCAACAAGGATAGCATCGCACAGGCAATTGTGGACGGAATCGTTGAAGGCTTCAAGTTAAAGAAAACTACTACTACTACACAGAAAGGAGAAACTATGAAACAAATCAACCCGATGGATTGGATCAACTCTCACAAAGGACAGATTTATGACATTGACGGCGTTGCAGGCGTTCAGTGTGTAGATCTGTACAAGATTTTCCTGAAGGATATTGGTTATCCCAACCCGACCAGAGCTATTGGTGGGGATGGATATGCAGACAATATCTGGTATCGGCGCAACGAGCTTGGTCTAAGCAAATACTTTGATTTCGTTCAGGGTCAGTGCAAGACGGGAGACATCGTTCTCTGGAAGAAAGGTGCGGCTGAATGTCCGTCTTCTCATGTGGCTATGTTCATGAACGATGACCCGGCAAATCCTGCTCGAGGGATCTTCCTTGGTTCTAATCAGGGATACGCCCATTCCAAAGGCGTTCTGACATCTATCTCTATGAGCGGTTCTTTGGGCGCTCTTAGGTACAAAGGATTTACGAATGCGACTGCAAGCAAGCCTGCTTCCAAGCCTGCTCAAAAAACTCCTGACCAGATCCTCACGAAGGATTCTAAGGTCAAGTTTGACGGCAAGTTCATTGTCGAAGGAGTAGACGGCGATTGGGTTTACAACGCAGTGGTTGGCGGTGGACTCCCCGCCCAGCCCCTGTATGAAGACTCTGCAAGAGATGGCAAGCAGGATCAGATTTTGCACATCGGTGCAACATTCACCTACCCCGGCACCTTTACTGTTCAGAAAACTCGAGGTGGTGGATACAAGAATGCAGGTCAGGCTTATCTGAAAGAACTCCAGTGCTGGGTCAACTGCGCCGCTCTGACTGAAATCAAGGAAGGAAAATAATATGCCTAGAACTATTTATATTGAAAAAGACGGAGGCAGCCATGTATTGGCTGTCTCTACTTTCTTTACAGATAAGACACCGGTTACCGCGCACTGTGATGGCTTTCTGGATGTTAACAGACTTGAAGGTTATCTCTGCGATGAGATTGCCGAGAATGGTGAATATGTCCTGACTTTCCATCAGGATCTGTACGACCAGACTCAGGCTGTCAAGGAGCAGGAAGCAAACAGAACCGCAGCTGAAGAGTTCCAGAAGAAGATGATCGAAGAGAAGATTCTGGACATGGCCACTGATGAAGAAGCTATGAACATGCAGTTCCTGTATCCAGAATGGCGTGGAGATGGAGTCAACTACGCAAAGGATAAAAGGCTTAGATATAATGGCAAATTCTATAAAGTTTTGCAGGCTCATACATCTCAGGAGGACTGGACACCTGATACTGCGTCCGGTCTTTTTGTTTGCATTTCTGACCCAGCTGACGAATGGCCAGAATATGTGCAGCCCAATGGTGCTAATCCATATATGACCGGAAACAAAGTCGTTTACAAGGGCAAGAAGTATGTCTGCAAAATGGATAACACTGTTTGGAATCCTGAAGAATACCCCAACGCTTGGGATGAGTACGTGGAAGAAGAACCCGTGGAAACAACTGAAGAATAATTAACGAGGAGGAAAATGATTATGGCTACAAAAGGAATCAACACAACTATCAATGAATACAGAGAAGGTCTGACTGCTTACATCAATGAGGGGATCCGAACTGGGATTCCCCTTTCTGTTATCCAGATGGATCTGGAACTGAAGTTTGCGAATATTGAAAAACTGATGAGCGAACTGCTAGGAAAAGAACGTGAGCAGTATGAACAGCAGGCAACTGCTGAACAGGAACAGGTCAAATGGGAAGACCCGGCTCCTGAAGTTATTGAACCTGAAATCGTGCCTAATGAAGAGGCATAGAAAGGAATAAGATTATGACTACAGAAAACATCATGAATATCCTTCAGATCATTGCGGCTGTTATCTTTGGAGGACTCGCTATTTACTTTAAGACATCTACAAAAGCCAAGACCAAGGCAGCTGAAGTTGAAAAAGCTCTCGGTGACTTGCTGGCAAATGCAATTATCTACATCAATGAAGCTGAAGAAGTTTATAAATCCGCTACTCACGCTGGTGGTGAAAAGTTTGAGTATGTTTGCGAGAAGCTGTACATGCTTCTGCCTGAGCCGATGAGATATATCATTACTCAGGATATGAT
>PXZU01000032.1_pt1 | contig 21861 bp, 32 predicted proteins | sample 2941351 | NCBI WGS metagenome assembly PXZU01 (sample SAMN08721892, study PRJNA434045) | Viral metagenome, whole genome shotgun sequencing project. | isolation source: viral particles isolated from 30 fecal samples collected over 86 days | host: Mus musculus | place: Germany: Kiel | collected 2017-06 | reverse complement strand
GGTGGGTGCGGGGACGGGGTCGCCCTCTCCAAAAAATTGCAGTCCAATGTTTCTCAGTTTCATAGTGTTCTCCTTCCCGTTTACGGTCCGGCGACCCTGATTTAACGCCTCGCGGCAGTTTTGCAAACAAAAAAGAGCCATCAACCACCAATCAGGTAGTTAATGGCTCTTGTCTCAAAGGCTCTTGGCTCTCTGGTTATTCATTTTGGTAGGATATGCGTTTACTTCAATGTCGTGCTTACACGCCTTGCAGCGGAATGGCATATGTTCAATGCGGGTATCCTCTTGTAGCGGAAACAGTGCCTTGTTGCAGTACGGGCAATGATACCACTTCTCGTTTGAATTTATTGGTTTTATTTTACCATTTTCACGTTTCAATGTCAACTTTTTATCCTGCATTCAACCTACTCCTTTTAATTCTAACAGCGTTTACGCTCCGCCCAACAGCCTTTGCAAGCTGTTCATCTGTACCGGTCCACGACCGGAGGGTATAGATTTCTGTGTCGCTCCATGTGGTGCTGTATTTTGGGTAGGGCTTCATAAACTTTCTTCTATCCACCCTATAGAAAAGAGTCTCATTCAACTTGTGCCGCTTTTTTTTGTTGGATTCCTTTTTTGACTTCCTGGATTCGATTCGGCCAGAACGCACCCAGGCTAATACCGTTGTTCTATGTACTCCAACGTGCCGGGCAAAATCGGCAAGTGTCTGATAGTTGGTTTTGTCCGCCTTTGACACTACACCACATCTCCCCATCTCTCTTTCAACCAGGTGAAAAACTCAGGATACATTTTTTTGTAGTGGAATATGATTCCGTGCCGTATTAGCGCATCATTGTATAGCATGGTGATTTCGTTGCGGGTCCTGCGCCTATCAATATACGGATAGTCATAGATTGAAAGATACCGCAGGTTATGACTGAAAATGTATGCCCAAATGTCCTCAGATGTAAGGTTTGCCAATGGACAGCAAGTCATAGAATCGCGTGATTTTACGGTATAAATCGGACCTTTTTTGTTCAGCATTGCTTTTCGGCGGGCACTTTCGGCTTTTCGCATTCCAATCAGTTGCAAATCAACACCATTTTCACGGCAAAAAGATTCAGATTTTTTAGAAAAATCCATGTTTGTACGGTTAAATATTCGTTTTTCCTCTTCTGTTTCCGGGAAAAGTATGAACCGCCCGCACTGCTCCCAGCAGTCCACTTCACCCATACAGTTAAGTATGTGGTATTTCATACTATGCTTTGCGGCATAGTATTTCAGCAGCTCAATGTTTTCCGGTGGTGTCTCCACGTCTGTAGAAACGCCATACCTGAAAAACAGCAGATCGCCTTTGAATCCGGCTTTTACAGCAATATCCAGCAATACTATGCTGTCCTTGCCAGCGCTGAAGGATAGAAGTGGATTTGCTGCAGTATCCAGGGCCGTCCTTGCTATCTCTATTGCTGCATCAACCCGTCTTTGGTATGATACCAGTTTGGAGTTTAGCAGGTATGTCTGCTTGTCATGTTCAACAGATTGGGACATAACACAACCTCAGATTTTTGGCTTTCCAGTAGGGCGGTTTTACGCCGTACTGCATAACTGGATATCCGGTCAAATCAAGGCCCTTTTCCTCGTCGCTGTCGGCCTCCATAGGCCGCATAAGACCGTGTTCAGGGTGCCAAAGGCTGTAGTCCTCCTCGCAGTCCTCCACCGCCCAGCGGTAAACCAGCCCGTAACCAGCGGCATATTTTTTGCCCACGGCGGGGATGCAGTCCAACAGCTCCTGCACCTCGTCCCGATGTCCCATGGCCCAGAATGTAATCAGCCCATCCTTGACTGTGCGGATCACGTTTGGGATACGGTAGGCCCGGTACAAGCCCACGCTGTCGCTGATGATACCCTTTTCCATGTCCAGCCGGTCCAACTTGTCCGCATTAAAAAAGTTGGGCCGCTTGTTGATGTGCTCCACTGTCTGGCCAATTTCCTCGTATATTCCCCTGCTGGCCGCCCAGCGGTTTCCGGGCAGCTGCCGCAGCGGAAGCCCGATATAGCCATCGTATTCTTCCGTTCCCATCCCTTGCAGAACTTCCGGACGGTGTTTCCAAAACCAGGCGTGATAGAGGATGCTGTCCAGCATTACAATGCCGTCCGCGCTGTTCAGCCGCCCATCGGCAAGGTGGGCCGTGACCTTAATTGGGCTTGTCGGCTTTTTTGCCATTTTTCTTCTCCTTTTTGGTGTCGAAAAGGTTTAAATACTCAGCACCATCAGTGCGGATAAAGTCCTCATAGTTTGCAATCAGTTTTCCGGGATCACCGATCGCGACAGTCCCATTGCGGACAGAAAGCTCCTCCCCGCACAGTTCCGCGTCAAACAGGCCAAATCCCTTTGCGGCCATGCCGCCCAAGTGCGGAACCTTGAACCAATTGACCAGGCCGGCATAGAACGCGCCAAGCTCTAATTCTGTCACGCCGTCTAGAAAGATAAAGTCCTGCACAAATTCAGTCCCGGCGGCCATGTACTGCACACTGTAGCGCATCTGCGTGGAGGCCTTAGCGGTCTTTTCCTCGTCAGCGTCCTGCATATAAGCGGCAAGCTGGTCATTCTTTCCGTCATCGGTGCGGGTAAACTCCATCTCGTCAATAAGGCTGTGCCAAGAGATATCGCTCTCGGTGCCGGTAATGCTCTCTGTTTCCTTGCATACCGGGTAAGCAAAGGAGCAAATCAGCTTCCCGGCCATAATCATGTCTCCTAATCCACCGCCCATCAGGGAGACAAGCGGAAAGTGCGCTCGAACATTTTTGGCCTTTTCCACATCGTCTTTCATGGCTCCGTTGATGTTTCCGCCGGAAAAGAGGATGTTGAAAACGTCCTTGCTCACCTTGACGGGGATCAGACTGCCCTCGCTCAGCGTGTCCAGCAAATGTGCCGCCATGCTGTCCCGGAGCTGGCCCCGGATGCTGTTTCCGGTGATTACCGGGACGCGCCCGCCCGCCGTTAGAACGGTCTGGAAGTAGCTCCCAGTGCTGGCCGTCTCTCCGATGTGGGATACGGGAGCCAGCATCTTGTATTTAATCCTCGTCTTCATCGTCTTCCACCTCCGGCGCGAATTTCTCACGCTGAATGCGCTCACGCACCAGCATGATCAGGTACATGGACTCCGTGTTATACAGCCGCAGCAAGCTATCATCGGCTATGATCCCAAGGCGGTAATCAGCTAAGCCCCCGCTCACGATCAACTCCCCGGTGTCCGGCATAACCACAGGCTCCCCAGTGCTAAGATATCGAGGCTTGACGCTGTCAATCTTTGCCTTTTTACAAAAAGCCTGGACAAATTCCGCCGTTGTACCGGATTTAAGGCAAGCACCCCGGACAAACGTCTGGAAACGGTCCCAGGTCTCCAGCCCGTTCAGCGGGCTTTCCTTCTTTCGGCTCCGATACATCCCATACAGCAAAAGTGCCGCTTTGGCGTGGGCTAAGCTATCAGTATCGAATTGATACAGCATATCGCTTCCTCCTCTGTAATTTTTCGCTTCTGTCCGCAGTACAGCGGGATTTGGATTTCACGGCTTTTCAGTTCATGATTTAAAAACCTAATAGCATCCATTCCGATACCAAGAAACGCCTTTTCGGAAATTTGGCCCTGTTTAAGCCGACCCTTTGAGCATCCAAGCACTTGCATGCACTCCACAAAATCAAACAACTGACGCATCCGACCCGGCGTGGTGTAAATCGTCTCTGTTTCCAGATTGACCGCGAATCTACCGCTGTCATGATTCCAGACCGACCGATAAAACAGGTGTTTTTTTTGGCTGGTGGTGATGACAAACAAAAACGGCGGCTTTTGCGGCGTGGTCAGCTGGTCCCTTAATTCCCGGACGTTATACAGGTGGATTCCGTCCGGGTCTACGACATAATTGTAAAAATACAGGCTAAACAGGTCAGCGCAGTTAGGGCAGACGTACTCCCCCACATATGCCCAGTCCGTGAAACTACTGGACACAATATCCTTTGTGCGGACTCCGGCAGCAGTGTGGCACTTGCAAATCGGGCAATCAAATTCCACTTCATGCGCCGGGAACTGCTTGATTTTGACCTCTTTGACAAAATCGTTGCCTTTTCCGTCCCGCGTAGAGTAGGGTATGATTTTATCACTCACCGAACGTCACCACCCCTTAAGCGGTTTCTTGCCCTTCTTGGCATCATACCGCTTGTAAAGTTCTCCGTTGATGATAGCGCAGCATGCGCCATCGATCTTGACCGTTGCCACGCCCTCTCCAGCAAGGACCCATTCCATACCAGGGCACACCTTGTCACTGATACCAACAACACGGTGGTTTTCATATGTGCGTTCAAACAGGGTTGGAATCTTCTTCATCTGAAACTTACCTCCCCGCCCAAAAACTTCACGTCCTCAAGCTTTACTCCGGTAAAGGAGTGGGTGCATCTGTTTTCATCGTCATAAATGGAGATGTCATAGATATGCCTTCCGTTGAGCGGCGGGCACTTGACCCTCTCCAACTTCACCAGCTCCCCTGTGAATCCGTTGTATGTTACTTGCATAGTGGCGTCCCCCTTCTTTGTTCTCGTCCCAGAAAGAAATTCTTTCCGAAAAATATCTGCAAATTTCTCCGCGTTTTGGCTGATAGCGGCTTGCAATAGGTCTTTACTCATGTGTACAGCACCTTCATCCTCTCCCGCTGTTCCGGAAGCCCCGCCGCCTTGCTGAACTCTCTGTATTTCTCGTTCAGGCGGTTTAATCGGATGTTTGCGGCCTGTGTGTCCTCTTTCAGCCCAGCAGCCTTGTAAGCGTCCCTGACACGCTTCTGCTTGCGTATCTCGCGTTCTGTGCGGCGCTGCATTTGCGTTGCGGTATATCCGTCATACTCTTTCCCTTCAAATACGGTTTTATGGTTTTCGGCTTTCATGGCTTCCAATTCGGCTTTGGAGTATGTTGGTTCCATAATGCCGTCCAAGTACGGCCAGTAGGAGTGTCGGCAGTTCCATCCGCCGATCCCGCCGCCCTGTCCTATACCGCACTCTTCTTCAAAGTCTGGATATTTTCCCCTATGTTTGCTTCCGTACTTTCTCCAATGGTATCGACCGCCTTGCCACGATTCGTGGTTAAAGTATCCGCTGCCAGTGTTCCGCGCTCCAATATGGGCGGTCACCTCCACCAAATCCGTCCCAAGATAGTCCATCGACTGTTCCCGGTACTTCTGGTTGAGCTGGTTCACGCCGGTCATAACGCAGGTGCGGGCGTGGCTGTCAATCTGCCTATGCACTCCGCTTTCAAAGTCCACAATTTTCAGTCCGCCCCCAGCCAGTTCCTTTACTGCGCGGCTAATTGCCTGGTTGTAACTGATAGCGCCGCTCTCTACCTCCGTGACGGCCCGGTCCAGCGCCCATTGATAACTTTTCGCAGGTGTCAGCAGCCGCCAACCGCGTCCATCCCGCACCATAAATCCCATAGACCTTGTGATGTTCCGCAGCTCTCCACGGGTCTGATCATAGATTGCGTATATCGCTGCATGGTCTACCAGCGTCTCAGGAGCGGTTACATGGGCAAGGTCGATCAGCTCAGTGTAGTATTTCTGGTTCCTTGCAACCACATCGTCAAAGAGCTTGTCCAGCTTCTCCATGCTGATGTCATTGGTTTGGGCAATCGCCTTTTTGATGTCCTCCAGCGGTATCCCGTGGGACCTTAAAGCGCGGATGTCCTGTACCGTGACCTCGTTCAGCTGTCCGGATATTTTCAGACGGCTGCATATTTCCCCCAGAAGCGTGTCCTCCAGTCCCCGGTACAGTTCGGCCAGTTCTTCTGGAATAGCGTCAAGTAATTCAGGTGTAAATGGGTATTTCACCGTTTACCTCTTCTTTTCTGCACTTCAACTTCAATCATTGCATTCTTCATTTGATTCAGAGAGAATGCACCGCGCTTGTCTATAATTGCGGAAGCGCTTGCTGTGCTCTGAAACGCAGTTACAACAGCTGTTCTAACTGTTCTGGCGGAGTCAGCAGAAATATATCCTCCTGCATAACTAAGGCCAAACTCATCACTTGCCTGATTAACAAGAGCGTCAACATTTGCAAGTGCATCGCTTCTTATGTTTGAGGCCCAGGATACTTGCTTTGCGCTTCCAGTCAATTCCGGCATTTTAGCGTCTACGGCTCTCCCTCCGCCTCCGCCTCCACCGCCTCCACCCGAACTTCCACGGCCTCCCATTAAATACACACCCCCGTTAATTCCGAAAAATCATCCCACACCTTGATCTCTTCACATTTCGTCTTTTCTCGCTTTCGTTTCTTAATATCGTCGCTGTGTGGCTTTACATGTATTACATTCCAGTCGCATTCTTCTGGTACTTGCCCATAGAAGATAACCCATTTAGGGGAAATCCGCTTCATCATTTCTTCATAGCCTCGTATGAATAGTTTTTTGCTATCATCGTCTCTCATACATCCAATGCTGGATACAGCAACAATTCCTCCAATAGGCTCTCCATCAAAGCACCAGGAATAGCTTTCCGGTGTGCTCCATGAGATAGTTGGATATACCGTCATACCGTACAGTTGCCAATATGCTGCCAGCCAGTGCTTGCGGTAATGGTTGTATATCTGCATGGCAACCGGCATATCAGTATATGTAGAGAAGTCCGGAGCGCAGACGGAACGAAAACGGCTCAGCTTTGGAATATATTTGTCCGGGTTATTCCAATACCGCACAAACTGATAGTCATCCACAAAACAGTGGATATTCTTGTTCTCTGGATGTTTTTCCGATTTTGCGTAATTCATTGGGATAAATTCGCCGGTCGGATACTCCGTTACAGGATCAATAGCTGGTATCTCATAGGGACCAACGCCAGGGAATTGGAACTTGTCTAGATTTTCAAAGTTGAGCATTACTCTACCTCATCCTGCTCTTCAGTTACTATATCTGTCATACTGGGCAGTGCCGCTCGGGCCGTCTCGATGTCCTCATTCATCAGGATGGACCGGGCTTCCTCCGCCCTCATCAGGCCAGCGTCCAGCATCTGGTAAATGCGGGCCTCTTCTACTTCCCTATTTTCCACTATAGAATCATCAAAATCAATTGAGATTTCCACATCCTCATTCAGGCCCAGGTGCAGTACCGAGTTCCCCAGACGCAGGACTATCCGGGCCAGTTCCTCCAGAACATCGTGTAGGATAATCTCATGCTTCTTGATGGTACGGAACATAGATGAATTCTCGCTGATAACCTGTGTGGCCGTGGCAACACTTCCGTTGTCGAAGCGGTAGTGGTTCTCGCCAAATCCACACTTGCTGGACAGAGCATTGAGCATATCCTGCATACCGGCGTTGTGCTCCGCTGTGCGAATCGCCATATCAATGGGCTGGATCAGGCTCCCGTCTCCGGAATCCTCCGGCAGAACGTAATATGTAAGGTCGTTTGGGTCAAAGGTCGGATTTCCGTCCAGGTCCTTTGTGGCCCCAGGCTTCACCATGACCCGCTTTTTCCCCAGTACAAATTCGTTGACATAGCTGTCATAGGCGATATCCACGCCCTTGAGCTGGTCGATTGCATTGGCAAATGCTGGTATTCCCATCGGCAGGGTGTTGTCGTAGTTGTTGGCGATATTCAGCCGGTCGATGACAAACTGCCTGTTGGGGGAATTGGTCTTTACCACAGCCGGGACCTTTTCATATCCAGGGACTTCTGATAGCGCAGCATCCGTCAAGCTTCCGTTTTTGTCCCGGTAGATGGAATTTTCGATGATGTAATTTCCATCAGCGCCCAGCCTGTGTGTCTGAAGGTAGATGTAATTTGACCCGCTTACAGACACGTTGCTGGTAAATGCGCACTCCTTCACAAATCCGTTTTCCCAGGAAATCGGGAAAATGTTGTGTGCTGTCACATAGTCCAGCTTGATCTCTCCGCCGCCGGTAATTTCTCCGTTGCCCTCATTGATCGTGACGTTGGATACCCGGGCCACATACGCCGTTGTGCCCAGTGCGGCCTTCATCTCCTGCATCTCATTCGCCTTGACCTCAAAGTTGTTGGCCTTGCAAACAGAATCGAAGAACCCCTGTTCCTTTTCACCCTCCAGAGTAATAGAAACCTTTTCGTTCAGCAGCAAATTCGCCCAGTCCTCAGCGACCTTTTTCCCCATGCCCATAGAGTACCGGCGACACTGGACCGTCCGTTGCCCGTTAAATACCCGGTAATCGTGGAAATCCTTCACATTCCCGTCATACCAGGACTTCCAAAGGTCAATCTGGGAGTAGAACTCCGCAGGAATTGTGTCATAGCCCTTCTCTTTCAGTTTTTCCAGGATGTTCAATTCAGCGACTCACCTCCGTTAACTATAGTAAAGCGTTACCCTTCTTTTTGCGCAGTGCAGAAATATGTTTTTCCAGTGTTCGAGCATATTGTATGTCTTCATCACAACGTAATTGTGACCTTGCATATCCATATAAAGGTCTTTTATCGAATTGTAAATCCGATGGCTTTAACAAGATAATCTATGCTGTCACGCCCATCCTCCGGAAAATACGCTCCAAAGCATAGCGTGTGGCGTCAATCAGGTGGTTGTTCGCGTCCGGATAACCGCTGATAAACTCGCCGTTCTTGTCCCGCTCATACTCATAGTGGACAAATTCTTCATAGGCGTTCGGTGTGCGGCGGATGTCAATGACGATCTTCCTCTTCTGGAGCCATTTCATGCCGTAGTCTATTGACCCCGGCCCCTTGATTGCCTCCTTCGCTGGAAGGCCACAGGCCCGTAAATCAGCCACAGATTTCGGCTCCGCGCTGTCACAGGTGACATAGGAATCCGTGTACCCTTTGTCTTTGATTTTCTGGGCCGCTGTCTCGTTTGGCAGCTTGTTCTCGTAGATTTCATCCAGCAGGTAGATGGTCTCCCGTGCCCGGTCATAGTGGAGGCGGATAAAAGCAAGGGGATCGGGGAACCATCCAAAGTCCAAGCCCTGATAAATATGGTCAAACACAGCAATTTCCTTATCGGTGATTTCCCGCAGTTCCAGCTTCTCAAAGACGTTCCCGCCGGTCCCGGTAGCCTCTCCCAGGTACTCATGCCGGTATGCCATCTCATCCGTCAGCCGCAAGTGTTCCGCCTCGGACAGGAACTGCTTCCCAAGCCACTCAGGCGGAGCCTCCAGGTATGTACTCTTGTGACACAGCCTGTCCGCTCGTTCCTTCAAACTGTCCTTGTTGGCCCAGTTATCCCGGCTGATCGGCGGGTTGTAACTCTCAAAATTCCAGAACTTTGCGCCGCCGCGCATGGTAGACTGCAAAATGGTGCGGATTTCTGGACGCCCGGCAAACTGGTCTTTTTCCTCAAAGTGAGTTATAGCGATATAGCCAAACGGAACCTTGATGGACTTGATTTTCATCGGGTCGTCCGCGCCACGGAACATGATCTTCTGACCGGTCGGCTTGTAAATCAGTTCCATTGGCTGCACCTTTGCACCCCAATAATCAGCCATCCCCAATTCTCCTATCGCCCAGAGATATTGAGCGTATACACTGTCTCGAATGGTGTTGCCCACTTTGCGCAGGACAAGCGCGTGGGTCCCTGGGTTTGCAATCAACAGCGTTGGTACCAAAAGGGACACGCAGGAGGATTTCAAAGAGCCGCGCCCACCGGACAAATCGTAGTGGGTATGGCCGTGCCGGAATACGTCACGGCCCAGACCGTAGAACGCAGGCCCAATCTTTTCAGAAAGAAGTACATTAGACATCTATGATAATCTTCACTCCTCCATCATCACCTTTTTCCACGCTATCCTCCGGCTTGTCCCGCCATTTCGATTTCCGACGGTTCTTCAGCCAAAAAATTTGTGCGGTGATATTCCCTTCTAGTGCCGAATTTAACAAAGCGTTTTCCACCTGTATGTCAACAATTTCCTTTCCTTTTTTTAGGGCCTGCGAAATCTGCGGATATCTGATTTTCCAATCGTACAAAGTCCGAATACCAATACTCATTTTTTCGGCTAATTGTTCATCGGTCAGGCCGTCCCTGGCCCAACCTTTCAGCAGGGTCAACCCGTCCTCGGTCAGCCAGTATTCAAATTTTCCACGGGCCATCCCCGCCACCTCTCAATCGAAATCGTTCTAAAAAGTTACAGCAACGTCCACCCACCATAGAGGCAATTTGGATATTGCGCCGGATGCTGCACACAACACTGTGTCAGCTGATACTGTGGTCTGTATCCCATGTATCCAGGCATGGGAAGTAAACTCATCACTGCTGCCGCACGCAGATTTTGTATCATTTGGCGTTCCAATCCGCTGTTTTGCGCTCTTAGGCTGTTTATCTGTTGGTCTATCTGAGCCGTCATCTGTGCTATCGGCTGATTGATTTGTTGGTTCATCTGCTCCATCTGTGTCGCTCGTATACTCTGCGATTGGTCGAAGCAATACATATTGGCGTTCTGCATTGATTGGCAAGGCTGATAAAACACATTTCCCCGAACAGGCTTCGGTTTTCTCCTGCTCACCCATTCCATGGTGCCGTCCTCATTCAGCCGCAGCCCATCCAGCCCCCACCAGAGGATAATAGTTTGATCTACAGGCTCCTGGTTCTCCAAAACATCAAGGGCGGCGCGCTCTGTGCGGGCATAGTATTCGGAAATTACAAATGGCTCTAAATGTTCTGGTAGTTGTTCTTTTTGTGGCCTTGTCCACAATCCGATACGGTAAATCAGTGCAAATAATCCCATCAGAAACGGTACAGCTAGAGCCGCTATGATTGTCACCATCACTTCAAAAACTCCTCCCACAGCCGCAGGAACAGATACCGCAGCTTCTCCGGGTCAACCTTGCGCTCCATCATCCAGGCCCGGAAATCCTGCCACAGGGTCTCGCTCTCAGCTGCATGCTGCTCCAGGTCACGCTCAAACAATTCGGGCTGATAGCCGTATTTGCTGGAGACTTCACCCACCCGGCGGGCGGTGGTGATTTTGTGGCGGTTCATGCTCTTTTGTTCCACATCTTAACTGCGTCTTTCGCTCCATTTGCGGCAATAACCAATTCCCCATCTGGACGGTGGCATATGTTATCTATCCATTCGCACGAACGGCAGCATCCTCTTTTGCACTTGACAATCCATCGGTCTTTTATCTGTGAAAATCTGTCAGTATCAACGATTACAGCTGTCCGCATAAGTTCAGCCTCTCCCCCACAAAACGGGCACGGCTTCAATTTTTCCATCTCTCCACCCTCTCCCAATCCTCTGCTGGTGGCCCATCCAGGAATCGAACCTGGGCCTACCGGTTAAAGGCCGGTTGCTCGACCTTCGAGCTAATGGGCCGTATGTGGCGCACACAAATTTCAATCCTTCAGCTAACTTTTATGTCCCTTTTCTTTCTGTGCGCCTGTGGGCGGTTACACCCTTTTACACCTATCAACCGCCCGAAGTTTTGTGGCAACCTGTCTCACCTGGAAGACGGATTTACAGACGGGCACGGGTTTGGCACGGATAACGGCTCATGCGCCGCGTTCCGCGTATGTGACACTGTCGCAGTTCCCGCGTCCGCCCATTAAAGCGAAATGTTCTCCATAACAGCCCGTGCTTCCAAAGCTGCCAGATAGTCCGCCATTGCCCGAGCCTGAATGTTGTAAGTGCTTCTCGGACAGGAGGGCGCAAAGGTGAGCGTACCAGCGTCCCACTTGTCCAGCATTGCATTCAGTTTCTCGAACCGGATAGCAATCTGGTTGTATTCAGCTTTGAATCGCTCCTTGTAGTCCGAGCTCTCCATCATAGCAATCGTGTCTTTAAGTTCCATAATTTTCAGCTCCTTTTATTTTACAGCCCCCGGCTCATGCGCCGGGTTGCTGCGTATGTGAGCGCCGTGCCGGTCCTTCCCCGGCTGGCTGTTTATTCCCCCGCCATGAGCATACAGCCTAACTCTTAAAGCGGGGTACCGTTTCCCAATTGCATGTCATATCGCCACGCTGACGGCGCTCTGTTGCCCGCATATTTATCCCGTGCGGGCAGACGGTATCGCCGCAAGTCCGGCAACTCCGGCTCATAAAAGACGATGCTCGGTCGCCATGGTCGCTGTTGATTTCACCTGCAAGATAAGCGTCCACCGATTCACAGGTATAGTGTCTTTCCACAGTCAGCTCCGTGGCCTTTGGAGCAATTTTATCGCGCCCGCAGTTTACAGCACTCCCCGGATTGTGGGGTGCTCTCAAAAGGGGCAATGTAAATGCTGTGCTGAGAACTACAGCACACGCAGCCGCCGTCTGGAAATCGAACCAGAACAGGGCATTTCCGTCCTGTGGCAGCTCCCAACTGAGCTACAGCGGCATATGCGCGGCGGGGAGAAAGAGGCAAAGCCCCGCCGCCATAGGAAGGGAGGTCTGCGGGCATGAACGGACCCGCAAGGCTATTATCACACGGATTTTTAATTGGTTCCCACTTTTAAGTGGAATTTTTTAAATTTTCTGTGAGATTACGAAAGGTTATCTGTTTATTTCTTTCTTATCCGTCCGACCGCAAAGATAATCCATTGAGACATTAAAGCAGTCTGCTATGGCCAACAACGAATCCATTCCAGGTTTTGCGTCTCCTCTTTCATAACGCCTTATTGCGTCATCGTTCTTCAGGCCGCAGAGCTGGGACAAAGTAGTTTGGCTGATCCGCCCCCTTAATTTTTTCAGCCGCTCAGGGAACTTATTTTCTGGCACGCCCTCTCCTCCTTTTGTACTCAAAGCATTTTCCTTCTTCCCTAGCCCTGGAATGGCCGTTCAAATAACAAAACAGGCAAACCATTTCTGATTTCGTGTATCCGTCTATCGGCCTTCACCATTTACATGATTTGCACTCACTTTCCATACCGTTCCTCCCAGGGTTTGAAATTCTCAGCCCGACAATAGACAAAATCTGTTCATCGGGTTAGGTCTCATCTTCTAACACCACACGTCTATGCCATCGGTCGATTTTGTACCGTCCAATGAACTGGAGCCCATTCTCATCGATAAGCCCAGCATCAATCAGAGTGTCGATACATACCACAACGTCTGCGCACTCCTCGCTGAGATGTACGAGGGCGTCATTCAGGCTCACTGGCGTCGTGCCGCTCATCGCCCTGCGGGCCTTCTGAGCCGCCTGAATCAGCTCCCCACACTTTCTTACCATGCGGTCTAGCTTCCACGCCTGTTCTTGGGTGATCGTGCACCCAAAGGCTTCCTTGACCTCCATAACAGCCTGTATCGCTTCTCCTAACTCTTCGGTCAGCTGGCCAAGCAGTTCATGGGCCCCTAACTTCGTGCAGATTTCATACAGCTTCCTGCGGCCATCTTCATTCAGATCGATCATCATTTTCTCTCCTTCCTGATTTTCTCAAACTCAATGACCCACACCCAGGGATTGGCCTCCCAGCCGTAGAGGGCGCGGTCTGCGGGCTTGATGGTGCTGTTCCACACCTCAGCAAAAGCGTCCGGCAAATCAACATTCCAGGCACAGGTTATCCCTTCCGCCATACACGCTGTGTCTGAGATTGGCCGCAGCCGCTCCACCCGCACATCCGTCACCCACAGGAAAATCCGCGCGGCCTCGCTGGGCATGTGGATGGAGGGGTGCCACTTAAAGCGTATACCCAGTTTGGAAAGCGTCTCATACTTTCTATCTGCCTTGTAGTAAAAATTTCCTCTGTATTCAAAGAACGTCTCCCGCACATACAGGGTATCGCCGGGGCTGTATGGTAATTTGACTGTCTCAATATATCCAGTTCTCGGGTCATCATCTCTCCAGCCACAGTCAAAGCAAACATTGTTCGCTTTCTTGTGCAATGGGCCGCATAAAACACGATGTACATCTTTCGGTTGTGGCTTAACCACCCGCCGCGTCACCGTCTTGTGGCCATCCATGATTGCGCGGACCATGTCGGTGTTGAATAGGATTGGTTTCATGTCGTCCCCTCCTCCAGCTTACGGCGGTATAGCGTCAGCCCTCTCTTTACAACATCATACTCAAAGTCAACCGCAACGCCACGATCATGTAGCGCCCCGCTCAGGAATGGCATCCCCGCCCACTTGCCTATGGTTTCGAGCTTTATGATGCCCCAACACCGCATTTCAAGGCACCAAACCGGCTCTCCGCCCATCTTCCGCAGTTCGTCCAGGGTCAGTGGGTCGTTGGGCGGCAACGGTTCAGCTTCGACCTCCGGGGCGCTATCAAATGCGTCAATGATTTGATTTGCGCGGTAATTGTCCCCGTCGCCATGAAGCAGGCAATAAACCAGCTCCATGAAATCATCCCGATATGCGCCGTTATCGTACAGTTTCATCGTTTCCTACAATCCTCCCCTCAAGCTCAAAAGTTTCAGCCGCTCAAGAAATTTGTTTGTCACTTCCGCTTTTTCTTCCCTCCAGGCATCTTCACGTGCGGCACAATGTACCCGGTTTTTATTTTTATTTTATAAATATCAGCTGAAATTTCATAATAAGCGGCATCGAGCAATTCTGCTATGTCATGCAATGTTAAATCAGATATCCCAGGCAATCCGTCAAATTGCTCCTGGATCGCCATCTCCATGATATTCCAGACACGGCTGCCTTTCCGGAAGGGATTTATGGGCCGTTCTTCTCTGGTCATCGGTCACACACCCTCTATCCTTGTCTGCCTATTGTCTTTCGGTTTTTCCTTGATTTTCATTTTCTCCCGGAACTCCAGGAATTTTCTGGTGTAGTCGTAGCTCTCCCCGAATACGGTCAACATTGCCTGGTAACGCTTCGGCTCAAATATCTGTACCCGTTTTAGCTCCTCATCAAACTCTTTGCCGAACGGGCACCCGGCACATCCGGTCCGGTCCATCCCCCAGACTTCATAGCAGTCCGATCGCACAATGCCGTAGTGCTTTCGGTATATCTCCTTCTCCCGGTCCCCCCACCAGAATATAGGCCGGAACCGAGATAATCTGAAAAAGTCTTGATCGAAGCAGGATTTGTATGTAGTGGATCGCTTTCCTCCCTCGAGTTTCCGTACCCCGGTGATTGCTAGGCCATAATCCCCGCTGTCCTCCAGCATGTGCGCTGGGTCTTTTTTTGTTTTTTCGCAGCACATTGCCGAGATTCTCGGAGGCGGGAACCGCTGGATAAACTCTTTTAGACCTGGCGTGTAGCAGATGTTGAATCTTGACTTATCTCCCCACTCGTTGCACCACCAGCGCAGCGAGGACTTGCAGTGGGGATATTTCTCCAGCAGCTCCTCCACACTTCCATCTTCCCATTGGAAGTTATGCCGCTGGAGACGATATACCATATCGGAGACATACTTGGACCAAAATGGGACTCCATACTCCCGGACACAGGTTGGGATGTGCTTTTTTGGCTCTATTGATCTGATTTTTACTCCATATACCGACTCCAAATAAGCAATGTGATTCTTTGTTGCATCGTATTCCAGGCCGGTATCGTAAAAAACAAAATCTGTTTTTTCCTTTCCGCCGCACCGGATCACAAGGTCCAGGACAATGTCGCTGTCATAGCCACCGGAGATTGCACAGAGTATTTTTCTGTACTCATGTATGTAGTCATAGCATTTGTAAATCGTGGCCTGAATTTCCGCATTCTTAGGCCCGTCCAGAACGATGTCAGTTGCGCAATTATACATCGTTATCTCTTTTGGCGTGGATTTCCAAAGCGCTATTTGCTCCATTGCTCATACTTCCCTTTACGGCATTTAATGTCCATGTTTTTTAACTTATTTCGCCTCCAAAATCTCAATTTCCACCCTGGGACGGGACTTGTCCACTATAAAGCGGTCTGAGAAGCTTTCAATATTAGACCATCCGTCATTCCTCAAGGCTTTCAGGTCCTTCACAAAAGAGTCCTGTATAACCTTCCTGCCAAAGCTGGATATGTTGTCCTTGTCCCGTTTTCGGTCTTTCTCCACCCAGGTGTACCGCATAATCACCGGTTCCCGCAGAGGCTGGCGCAGCTGCTGCCGCATGACCAGCGCCACATCCCGCTGCCACTTTCGCTTCATGGCGGCTCCGCTCTGTCGGTGGGACCGCTCCGCCGTTATGTAGTCGTTCAGCCCGGGCAGTGTCATAGGCAGGACCAGCCTTTTCGCCGCTGTCCAATCCGTCGCCTTTCTATAGGCCTCCAAAGCGGCGGTGAGGGCGTCTATCTCCTCCATCCGGCCCCGAACCTCCGATCTCGCACACTGGCCCACCTCGTCCAGCTTTTCCAGTATCACCGACTCGATCAATGAGATCGCACGCGTTTTTTCGATGTTCAAAAGATCGCCTCCAATCCGAACCCGGCTTCGTCCAGCCGCTCTTCCCACGCTTCCGCACTCAGCCCGGCTGCCCGCGCCTCTTCGATGTTCCCAGGCAGTCCAGCTTCCAGGCGGCGGCGTTTCAGGTCTCTGTATCGCTCTATCCACTCATGCTGTTTTTTCCAGCTCGGGTCGGTTGCCACAAATGAGGGTTCAATCATTTTCTTTGGCATTTTGGCTCTTATTTTGCCCGGCGTGGGAAAGAAACCTTTCTCCGTTTCGTTAACAAAGGCTATTACCGCTGCTTTTACATCGCTGATATCGTCCCCAGAAAACGCCTCTGCCCAAAGCCGTAGCGTTTTTCCCTTGTTCCCGGCCCTTTCTCCGGAAAACGCGCCTGGTATGGCACCTTCGAGGAGGTCAAGGATCATCCCGGTTTGTTCGATTGTCATAGCTTTCCCTCCAGTTCTGCGGCCAAATCAGTAAAGCTTTTTCCGCCGCTTTGCGGCTTTTTCTGTGCCGCAACCTGTTTGCGCAGCCTGTCGTCCTCTCGAACCTTCCAGGACACCAGTTTCTGCCGCCAGGAATAAACCGGAACACCATCCCTATCCCGCCAATCGGCGGCGGAGTAATAGTCGAAGAATGGGCGGGCCAGGTCTGGAATGCCACGCATAGTCGCTTCCATCAAAACTTCCTCATAAGTTGGGATTTTTGTTGGCTGTTTCTCCCCTCTTAAGGGGGCAGGGGGAGAATTTACTTTCCTTTGCTTTTCTTTACTTTTATTTACTTTACTTTTATTTGCGGATTGTTCCGTGGAAAAACAATGGTTTTTCTCGGATTTACTTGGGTTATTCCTGGAATAATTATCATCTTGACGCACTTGAATAAAACCCTCGGTTTCGGCCTCGTTCAAAAGCCAGAGTTTACCGTCTACACAGATACCTCTTTTCGCCGCTCTTTGGCGTACCGCTTCCTGGTATCTGGTCTGTATTCCGCGGGAAGTCAGGACCTTGACCGACTTGAACAGTGTACCGTCCAGCAGCATTGACTGGTTCAAAAGGTAGTCCAAAATCAACCCTATTTTCTCCGGGCTCATACCTAAATCTGCGGCGGCGATGTCCCTAAAGGAATCATCCGTAAGGGTATAAAATCCTTTATCACCGTATACTTCGCAGAGTATGTAATCGTACAACACCGCTCCGTCTGCGCCAAAGCGACCGATCAGGGCCCGTATTTTTCTGTTGCGGTAAAAATTCGTGTCTTTTGGGAAGTAGTCGAGACCGTCCTTAATAGGACGTGCCAATGTTGCTCCTCCCCCCTAAAATGGCAGATTGCCGTCATCCGTGGTCAGCTCTGTGAACTCGCTGTCCGGGTCAGGCTGGGCGGGGTAACCCCCGGCGGGGGCGGAGTACCCGCCATAGCCGCCGGAATAGCTCTCCTGCCCGCCGGAGCCGCCCTCCCGCTTGCTGTCGCCGAAGTAGACGCTGTTGGCCACCACCTCAGCGGAGCGGCGCTTGTTTCCCTCCTTGTCGGTCCAGTCCCTGATCTGCAAGCGGCCCTCCACCACGGCCATACGGCCCTTGGAAAAGTAGCGGCTGACAAACTCGCCGGTGGAACGCCAGGCCACCACGTCAATGAAGTCGGTGGCACGCTCGCCGGTCTGTTTGTCCTTAAAGTCCCGGTCCACCGCCAGCGTGAAGCTGGCAACGGCGGTACCGGTCTGGGTGTGCCGCAGCTCGGGGTCCCGAGTGAGACGGCCCATAATGAAAATCTTGTTCAGCACTTCAATTCCTCCCAAAGTGTATCTTGATAATGTTGCTGTTTCTCTCCTGGCACTGCTCCTGATACTGCTTGTGTAAGTCCTGGACTTCCTTTTCCTCTTTCAACCATCGGTTGAACATATTCCGGCAGACTGCACCACCATACGGATACCACCAGCCGCAGAGCTGGCAGATGATTTCCGGGTGAGTATCAGGGCAGTCAAGACATGTGCATGGGTGAGCTTTCATAATTATTTCATGTACTCAATGTAAATCACGGTCTTGTTTCCGTCCTTCCGCCGCCGCTGGCGGACGGTGTACCTGGCCCGGTAAAGGGCTAGAGCCACCGCATTTTTTCACTCCCATCACAGAATCAAGACCAATCACGTCGGCGAGCTTGTCTCCAATTTGCTTTTTCACCTCCTCCGTAATTTTTTTCTTTATTTCATCCGTAACTTCCGTAGTAACCTTTTTGATTGCAAATTCCATGTCGTGATTTACAGTTTTTTCGAGAATATATTCCAGGCGCGTTTTGCAAGAGTTATAACCAGAAGCGGGTCTGCCAGAGCTATCCACTTTTTGGTCCAGATATTGAGAGCAGGACTTCTTTAATTGTTCTCGAACGGTTACGCCACGCTTTACAACGTCTCCCCATTCATCGGTGATGTCTTTCGGCGTTTCAAAAAACTCCTGCATCATAGTGTTGAGTTTTTCACCAATCTCTACTTCAAGAGAGGACATTTTTTGCTCCAAAAGCTTTCTTGCTTCGCCCTCTAAAGAGTTTGTAATGTTTTTCCCAACCTTATCAACGATGCCTGAAAGAATTTGGTCTCTCAGTCGTTCATCAAGGTTTTCTTCCTCGTCCAACCAATCCAGGTTGACGGTTATATTAAATGTTGCCATTATTAAATCGCTCCTCCCATTTCTCGCAGCAGTGATTGTAATCTGTCCAGTCAGCGCAGTATCTGCTATCATCATTGACACAGACCCAGCAATCGTCAAATCCGTCGTGTTCGTACCACCTGCACGTCCCGCAGCATTTAGTCTCCATCGGTGGCCTCCTCGCTTTCAGGTGCCAAATACGGCACAACGTTCTGTCCAGCACAATCCCGCCGGGGAGGTGGTATTTGTCAAAAAACTCCTGATCTGACATGGTGTGGGCCTCCTCATGGAGCTCCGGGCAGAGGGGAAGGGCTTCCAGCCCCTCATGGAGGATGTCGGTTCTGGCCCGGCCCATGCCCACCCGGTCCACATGGTGGAGCTGGGCGGGTCGTCCCGTAATGCAGCACTTCTTGGCGATGAGACAGGCGTAAATGTAATCCTGAACATCGTCCACATAGTCCAAAAGGGGAAAAGAGCAAGGAATATCCTTCGACACAATGAATCGAGCTAAAAACCGTTGAAACGCACACACCAGCGACATCGGAGCATTGGACAGTGAAAAAAGCTGATCCGCCATGTCCGTGTATTCATCAACGCAAAATCTCATTTTCATATAAGTCTTTTCTTCATCCTTGGTATTCCCTGTATAATCCGCAATCGCCCCTAACATTGCATAACATGCTTTCCGCTGCTTGTCCGACAATGGGCGGCTGTCCACCAGCTGCACCAGGCAGGACTTGTACTCCCGCTTGCAGAGGGTAAAATAGTCCTCATACCGGGCCCGGATCAGCACATCCCCGGTCCGCTCATCGTAACCCACAATTCGGCCCTTTACGGTATCAATGGGGGATTTCATTGGGCCTCACCCCGCTTCTGCCACCGTTCCTCGTTCATGGCCCAGAACTTCTTGTAAACGTCTAGCCAGCCAGTATCGGTCAGGAACCACAAAAACTCCGCTATCGTCTGATCGATAGGCTTGCAATCCTCTCTGCGGTATGTCTCAACATGGCAATTTGCCCCGTCAAAAATCAGGTAGTCAAACCGCTTTGCCTCTGGAAGGAGGTGGAGATACATAGGGTGCTGGGGGCTGTACTGGTACTTTCCATATTCATAGCGGACTACCTTCTTGATATCCATGATAAGGCCAGCCTTGACGTAATCGCAGACACCATATAGGCAGAAGTTCATTCCAGACACAGTCAGATCGCCAGTAACAGGGACCTGAGACAGTCCACCAAAACACCGTGCGGCAAACCTCCTTGCGGCGGCGTCCCATTTGGCATTGTACTCTCCCTCTGGAACATCCCCTGCCACCAGTCGGTTTATCATGTCCTCAAACCGCTTTCCGTCCTGCATAGCCTGGGTGGGTTCCCTCTCCTCCCGGCGGAGCGTGGATACGAAAGACGTCCACGCATCGCCGGAACGCTCCTCGTCGGCGTTCAAAAAGTAGAGCCAAGATGACAGCAAACTTTGTGTAAGCCAGTAGGTCATGCCTCCGCCCTCTCAAAGCAAGCGGACTCTTTGTTGTACTGAATGTCACGCTCTTTTATCCGCTTGTTAAACAGCGCACGAAGCTCCCGCTTGCTGGTAAGGGCGTGGGAAAGTCCGGCAATCAGGTCAGATGCAGTCTTTGCCGTGTCAGGGTCAACGACTGTCTCAATGGCTGCTTTTCCCTGCTCCATCGCCGCTGTGTATAAGTCCCTCTCACCTTGATAGACCTGGGCCTCCTCGGAAATAAGCTGCTGGGCCGTCTGGAAAAGGTTGGACAGGAACACGTTGGGCTGTCCGGGCTGGAGCGTGGGGACAGGTATCGTGCCGGTAATGCCAAAGCACCCTTTGGCGAAGTATTCATCTGTGGGAGAAAATCCGATCATTCGGCTTCTGTTCTCTACGTACATGTGCCCGCCGAAGTCCGCAGGGGTCCATACGATATCCTTTGCTGAACCCTCACAGGAAAGCCGGGTCTGGATGGTGTCGCCCTTGACCTGCTCCGTGGTGTGGAATACCACCACAAGGTGTTTCTTGTCCTGACTTCGGATTTGATAACACAACCGGTCAAATTCCTGCTTTATGACTCCGAACATAGCCATCCCATTTTTGCTGGCCCGTGCGTCCTGTTTCTTGGCCCAGGGTTTCATCAGCTGAACAAGCGTCCCTCCAGTGTCAACAACAATGGTCTCAGCGGCCCGGTATTCCTCACTCCGCATATCTTCCAGCAGTTCCTCGTAACTGGACACGGTGGATGTTGGGCAGCGGTGCTCCGCTTTGACACGGGCTACCCCGTTATCAGTATCGAACAGAAACGGTTTCGGGGCAGACAGCGCCAGCGTGGTCTTCCCCAAACCGGGTTGACCGCTGATGATTGCCATGAACTTCTTGTCGCTGAAATTAAATTCAGCTGGTTTCTTTACTGCCATTTTTACTCCTCCTTATATCTTGCGCATACCCCGCATAGCGGGGCGGGGTCGAAAATAGTGAGCCTGCATCCGCAGACCTGACAAAGCCCGTCCCACGCAGAGGTAGGTTCGTCCAAAGACGGCTCCGTGATGTTGAAATATCCTGTCGGATTGGTGGGGTACATCATTCCTCCACCTCCACGAATTCGTTGTTCTCCAGCTTGTACCAGACATTCGGTTTGATTTTCTCCCCGTCGACCCGAACGCATTTTCCATCCTTGATTTCCCATTCTCCATCGATTTCTTCCCACTCATAGGCAGTCAACCAATCTGTTGTCTTTTCGGCCATAACACGTCCGTCAATACCAAACGCAGCAGCAATGGAATGGTCTCCATGCACTTCGGCGTGGCCCCAGTCACCCTGTGCGGCGGCGTGGCCACTGTAACCCTGTGCGGCGGCGTGGCCCCTGTCACCCTGTGCGGCGGCGTGGCCCCTGTCACCCTGTGCGGCGGCGTGGCCCCTGTCACCCTGTGCGGCGGCGTGGCCCCAGTCACCCTGTGCGGCGGCGTGGCCCCAGTCACCCTGTGCGGCGGCGTGGCCCCAG
>PXZU01000031.1_pt1 | contig 22525 bp, 32 predicted proteins | sample 2941351 | NCBI WGS metagenome assembly PXZU01 (sample SAMN08721892, study PRJNA434045) | Viral metagenome, whole genome shotgun sequencing project. | isolation source: viral particles isolated from 30 fecal samples collected over 86 days | host: Mus musculus | place: Germany: Kiel | collected 2017-06 | reverse complement strand
AATGTGCTTAGAGGGGACATATATGGATATAGAAAAACAGGAGAATATCAAGAAGCTGCACGAAATAGCAAAACTCCCATACAATTGGAATGAAAATTGCGCAGATTCATTCAGCCCACAGGTGATTTCGGAGTGTCTGAATATTGTGGACATGGTGCCGAGACAACCTGAAATCTTTCCAACTGCTGCGGAATCTATACAGATGGAATATGAAAAGGAAGACGGCGAGTATCTGGAGTTCAATATTTTTGAGAACCACATAGAGGTATTTGGGATTGGGCCTGACGGAACCGAAAAAGAAGCACAGATGCCAATCGCGGACAAAGGAAAAATACAGCAGATGGTGATGGAATTTTATGGATGAAACGAAGACTGTGTACAACGGCAAATTGTCCATGGAGCCAGTTACTCTGACTCCGGACCAGAATGGGGCGTTACGGTGGCCTGGCCTAGCTGGTTAATAGTCTTGACAAACGGAGAGCAATGATATATTATTATCCTATAAGGTATTGGTGTATGGGACCAATACTGGTCACTGCTCCCCAAATTGAGCGGTGTGGATTAAAATATTAGCTTATTTGTTATTAGCTACAAATCAAAAAATATCGCTTTCTCATTATGAGTTGGCGATATTTTTTTTTCATAATATTTTCTCCAATTTACTCTAAATCACCTAAAAAATCTCCTAAATCAGTATATTCCCATTCTTTTGTGATATCAACCACACGATATGCGTGGTCATAATCCACATTTCCTAAATCGTCCAAACCTTCTGGCAAATCAAAATACCATGTAAATCCTGTAATTTACTCCATCAACCAAAACGGTAGTATACCGGCAGACGCTATCGAGCAAATCAGCGTCATGTATATCTTTTTCTTTTCTACCCTCGATGATTTTTAAAGCTTCCCTTCTAAGTTCGGTATTTTTATTCATTATTTTTCTCTCATTTAAATATGATTCCAATCTAACATTATATGGATTTCTTTTCCTTCATTATTGATTACGCATAAATAGGGGGATTCTTTCCCATGCAGCAGCTCGTTCGGTGTATAAGTCCAACCCCACGGAGCTGTCAATACAATGCCAGTTTCTGTTTCATTGCAGCCCCATCCTCCTGGTACTTTATACTCTACCGCCTCGCTGACTATTGCTGTTGGGTGAGGATTTCCCGCAGTAAACAAAGGGCGTTTCTCAGCAGCTAAACATCCATAATTTATGTATCCTTTAAAAGTTTTCATATTGATATTCCTCCTATAATATGGTTTCATGTATTTCCCGCCCAGCTTGTACATTCTCCAAATATTTATGGTCGATGCTTTTTGGGCAGTAATCGTAATCGCTATCCTCGACTCCCATCTTTTTCATTTCTTCATGTACGATTTTATAATATTCATCGTGCGAAAAATCCCTTGAATCAGTAAATATATTTTCAGTTTCTCCAAGAAGTCTATCATAGGCGATATGGGAACACTTGTCCAGAAATCGTTTCATGAGGCACGGATGGATAAGCTCCTCTAACTGCCTAATAATTAATTCTTCCGCCCAAGGAGCTGGATTCCGTTTCTCGGTTTCCCAGTCCTCAATAGTCCTGGTCGGTATTTCCAGATAAGCAGATAAATCAGATTGTGTCATACGTGCTTTTATGCGGTATTCTTTAATTTTGTTCATAACGTCCTCCTTTATTCCTCCGTTTTTTATCTTATGTATAAATAATACCACGCAATGCGTGGAAAGTCAAGAGGAAATATTAAAATGTGGGGACGATTTTTTTTCGCTAATACGGTAAAATGGGAATAGGAATACACAGAAAAGGTGAAAACATGGTAAAAGACGGTTGGGTGTACTGCCCTATATGTAACAATAAAACTCGGACTAAAATCCGGCCTGATACAGTAGCGAAAAACCTTCCAGTATTTTGTCCTGTATGTAAGAATACATCCATAATGAATATTGCAAAAGGAAAAGCAAGTGATTTAGATAAAAGTGGTTTATCACCTGCAACATAACTTTAGAGCCAGACGCCAGACGCAGAGCCAAACAGATTACAGCAATGTAGTTTGTTTGGCTTTTTCTTATATTTGACCTCCCTCCTATAGCACATGTCCTTAAAAGAAACAGGTTCTAACGCATAGCGTGAACAGCCTGGAGGTTGAAAAGCGGATGTGATTTCCGGCATGTGCGTTTTTGGACACGCCAAGTCCTACAAAATGGCAACCGTTGGTGGACGGTTACACACCTACAAATAACCTAATAACGGAAAAGGAGAATCATCAATGAAAACCGAAGAATTAAAAGCACAGGGATTGACAGAGGAACAGATATCTTTTGTCATGGCTGAAAATGGGAAAGACCTCAAAAAGTTGCAGAAAGAAAACGACAATCTGAGCGCGGACCGGGATACCTGGAAAGAAAAAGCAGAAGCGGCAGAAACAACGCTTAAAGGCTTTGAAGGGGTTGACCTGGAGACGATGCAGAAAGAACTGTCTGACTGGAAACAGAAAGCTACAGAAGCCGAAAAGAGCGCCCAGGCACAGCTTTATGAACGTGATTTTGCAGATGCTCTTAAAACAGAATTTGAGGGTATTAAGTTTTCCAGCGAAGCGGCTAAACGTGCAATCATGGCAGAAGTAAAAGAGGCCGGATTAAAGCTGAAGGATGGTAAAATTCTGGGGCTGAATGACCTTATAGGCCAAATGAAAGAAAAGGATGCTTCGGCATTTATTGATGATGCGCAGCAACAGGCACAGCGGAACATGGCGAGGTTTACCGCACCATTGGGTAAGCAGAATGCGCCAGGAACTATGACACGAAAGGATATTGAAGCGATTAAAGACCCATCAGAGCGTCAGTCTGCAATCGCCAGTAACCTACATTTGTTTGGTAAAGGAGAACAGTAATGGCAGCAAAAGCCAATATAATCAAAAGCGCGGACATACAGGTTACAGCGCGTGAAATTGATTTTGTGACACGCTTTGAAAGGAACTGGCAGCATCTTCGGGACATTCTGGGGATTATGCGCCCCATCAAGAAAACGCCGGGGGCAGTGCTGAAAAGCAAATATGCAGAAGGAACTTTACAGAGCGGGGCTGTAGGCGAAGGAGAGGAAATCCCTTACAGCAAATTCACAGTAAAGGAAAAGACGTATGCGGAAATGACCATTGAGAAGTATGCAAAGGCCGTTTCCATTGAAGCAATTAAAGACCACGGCTATGAAAATGCCGTTCAGATGACAGACGATGAATTTTTGTTCCAGCTTCAGTCGAATGTAACAGAACGATTCTATACATATCTGAATACTGGTACACTTACTGGAACGGAAACTACATTCCAGATGGCCCTTGCTATGGCAAAAGGAATGGTAGAAAACAAATTCAAACAGATGCACCGTAATGTTACGGGGGTGGTTGGATTTGTGAATATTCTGGATGTATATCAGTACCTGGGTGCCGCTGAAATCACTGTGCAGAATCAGTTTGGTTTCCAGTATCTTAAGGATTTCATGGGATTCAATACAATCTTTCTGCTATCTGATTCTGAAATAGAAAGTGGAAAAGTAATAGCTACACCAGTGGAAAACATTGTAATGTACTATGTAGACCCAAACGAAAGTGATTTTGCACGTGCCGGTCTGGTGTATACGACTGGGGACGGGGATACAAACCTTATCGGATTCCATACCCAGGGTAATTACAATACCGCTGTTTCCGAAGCATTTGCAATCATGGGACTTACCTTGTTTGCAGAATATATTGACGGAATCGCAGTTGTTGATATTACTGATAATCCCGTTCTTGGAACACTGACGGTAACTTCTTCGGCCGGAAGCACATCAGGAAACACAAAATTAACCGTTGAACCTCCCCTCGAAACAGGACACATGTACAAGTACAAAGTGGCAGCTAATTCCGCTCCAGAAGTGAAATATGGTCAGAATGTAAAGACGTGGACAGCATGGGACGGTAAATCTGATATCAAGGCAACGACCGGGAATCATATCACAGTAGTTGAGTGTGACAATACCTATAAGGCGTTGAAATCTGGAAATGACGATGTAACGTCTCACTCTTAAAGAAAGGAGAATCCGGCATGGCATATGCAGACTATGAGTTTTACACAACAAAATACTACGGCAGTTCCATACCGGATTCCCAATCATTTGATAAGCAGGCAGAACGGGCAAGCGACTTCCTTGATAAAATAACATTTGACAGATTGGTTGACGGCCTCCCAGATAATGAACGAGTGCAAACCAAAATCAAGAAAGCCGTATGTGCATTAGCTGATAAACTGTATGGTTTGGAACTGGTAGAAAAACAGGCGCTATCTGCCGCCGCGGGAAGTATAACCAGCGTGACCGGCGGCGCAACCACAGGCGTTATCACGTCAAAGTCATCCGGTTCCGAATCAATCAGCTATGCATCCCCGTCAGAAATAGCTAACGGAGCTAAAGCCTGGAGTGATATATATTCTGCGGCGGGGAATGAACAGGAAACAAATAAGCCCCTGTATGATACCGCAAAGGTGTATCTGATGGGAGTAAAAGATAACGAAGGGACTCCACTTTTATATGCAGGATTGTAAAGTAAACATTCTGGGAACGGAATGGGAAGTTGTCCAGCGTGATGAAAAATCGGATGAAAACCTGGATGGGAAATTTAGGGATGGATATACCGATTTTTCTACACATATGATTGTGATTTGCAATAAAAAGGACGATTGCGAATTAAAGGACTATGAAGGATATAAAAATGCCATATTACGGCATGAACTCATCCATGCGTTTTTGTATGAAAGCGGTCTGGATTCTTCAAGTTCAAATACATGCGGAGCGTGGGCAACTAATGAAGAAATGATTGACTGGTTCGCTATTCAGTCTCCGAAGATTTTCAAAGTATTCATGGAATTGGGTTTGCTCTGATTCCAGAAAGGAAAAGATATGGACATTACAACATTGGGAACATGTGTGGCTATTGTGGCTCTGAGCTATGTGGTTGGTCTTGGATGCAAAGCGTCAAAGAAGATACCGGACGAATGGATTCCGGTCATTATGGCTGTTATGGGTGGCGTTCTGGGAGCGCTTGGTATGGGAACTATACCAGATTTCCCGGCATCAGACTATATCACGGCTGTGGCGGTCGGCGCTGTGTCTGGTCTGGCGGCTACGGGGGTTAATCAGATGTATAAGCAGGCCAATAAATGAGTAACTACCGAAACCGCAGAAATTATGAAAATCTGGAGCGACAGATATTTGATGGCGTGGGAGAATACGGCATACCGCAGATAGAGCCAGTAACCTACGAGAAAGGCTGTGAATGGATTGGTTTCAACTATGCCAAGACTTGTAAAGAGACTGAAAAGAAAGGTGTACATATGTACAATGATACAGTAACAGTATTTAACTACTATGAATCATCCACAACTGGTGTTGGTATCTGGTATCCACATGTATTATCGGGCGTTGACCTTAATACCGACAAAGGCGCAATACTAAAAAAGTATGGGCCAGACAGCACGGATAATGCAGAGTTACACATAGTCTACGAGTTACAGGATGGTAAACAGATAATCCGCGATGCTGACGGTAAAGAATTGCAGTGGCTTCCTCCGAAGGAGTGGATGAGACAGGTAAATGATTTGCTGGACGATACCATTACCTTTGATGCATCGGATAATTGCTTTTTCTGGGAAGGGTTATGGGATAACGGCCCGGTAAACGATGAAGATTATCGTGACGGTTTTTATGCTTATATGAATAATCGGTATGACTTCGTATATTTGGTATCCTCTGTTGGAGGTCCATACTCTGTGATTCCTCACTTTGAGATATTGGGGAAATAATATGGCAAGCAAAACAACACATTTTAAAGGCTTTTCCGTTGTTGATGGAGAGATAAAGATTACGCTCAAATTATCCCGGTTTGATAAACAATTTCAGCATGCTCAATATGAGCTTGACGGAAATGTAATGAATAGTATGGTTCCTTTTATGCCTATGATTACAGGCGGTTTTGTGGATGTTACCAGGGCCGCAAGTGCTGCAATACAAGGGATTGGAAAAGTGTATGCTGCCTATGGACCTGCTGGTCGTTTTTTATATCAGGGTAAAACTATGGTTAGCGTTGTTACTGGTAGTACCTGGGCTACAAAGGGTACTAAAAAGGTATTAGTAAGCCAATATAGAGGAAAAACCAAAGCAAAAGAGGATTTACAGTATACCAAAACAGCGCATCCTAAGGCACAGGCTAAATGGTTTGATGCGGCCAAAAAGGCAGACGGTAAATCATGGATAAAGCAAGCCAAGAAAACGGCTGGAGGTGGAAAACGTGGGTGATGAACGAAAACCAATAGGAAAAGATGCAAGCGGATATGATGTGTTGACAATTGCTGTAAAGGCTTTGCTTAATCAATTTCCCGGTTTGTATGAAAATGAAACCGTTAAGTTTGAAGAATTGGGTGAGGATAGTGGGATTGCATTTTCGGCAGATAATGGAGCTTTAATCTTTTCTGAGACTGAGGATGTACTAGGTGGAGTGCACCAGACCTGCCAGTATCCCTTCTATATTATATACCGTACATCCTCCACAAAAGAGCGGCAGAAGATGAGCATACAGGAATTTCTTGATACGTTCGGGAAGTGGCTATGTCGTGAGCCGGTTGTGATTGATGGGAGTGAGCAACGATTATCAAAATATCCCACATTATCTCAGGGAAGGAAGATAACCAAAGTTACCCGTGATAACTCATACGGGCTGGAACCGCAGGAAAGTGGCGTGCAGGACTGGATACTTCCAGTATCTATAGAATATAAATATGATTTTGAAAGATGGTAGAGCCAGACGCTAAGACGCAGAGCCTTGTGTGATGGCTCTATTTTTATTTGAAAGGAGAAAAATAATGGTTGAACGTAAATACCTTGCGCATTATTTAGATGCTGCTTTTGATACTACTTATGCAGCAACAGAATATGCAAGGCTGGGAAAAAATCTGGAAGAATACAGTGAAGAGTTAAATCCAGATGTAAATATAACCAAAAATATACTTGGGGAGCAGTCTGTGCAGCATAGTGGATATGAAGTGCAGTCCGATGTAGACCCTTACTATTACGAAAATTATGATGATACCTTGTCAAACAAGATTATGGCATTGGCCAATACAAGAGCGACAGGAGACAAATGTAAAACAAGCATGGTTGATGTGTTGCTTAAACCAGATGCGGATGACCCGGAAGGTGCTCCACCAACGGTAGTATGGGCATACCGTGAAGATGTATATGTTATTCCCAATAGTGTAGGCGGTGATACATCCGGCATTCAGACACCATTTACAGTATACAAGGCTGGAAATCGCATTAAAGGTACATGGAATGTTGAGACAAAGAAGTTCACCACAGCTTCTAGCGCTAGTCTGAGCGATTAATGGAGGAATTATGGCAAGACAGATTACCCTTAACGACAGGGAATGGATTGAGATTGTAAATTCGGGAAAGGAAGTGACGGGGGGATTTTGGTGGAATCCATCTGATTTAGATATTGCCAAGCGTTGTGAGAATGTACTCAACTATTTTAATGGTATAGAAGTTGATAAAGAAGCAGATTTCTTTGCTATATCTGATGAAATTAAGAAGCAATTTAACTATCTTCTTGGCTCAGATAACGCCTCAGAAGAATTATTCAAGCATTGCAACCCACTTTCCCCACGTTCGGACGGAACCTTCTACGCGGAATATGTGCTTGATACATTGGTTAAGTTTATTGAATCTGAAATGAAAACCAGAATTAAGAAAAGTGAATCCCGGATTAAGAAATACACCGAGAAATATGGCCGATGAATACATACGATTTGCCGAAGTCACTTAAGGTTGCAGGAAAAAACTATGCTATTGAAAGCGATTTTAGAGTGATTATTGATATTTTGATTGATATGTCTGACCCGGAACTCAATGAATGGGAGAAACAGGAAATAATGTTCCGAATCATGTACCCGGACTATCAAGACATTCCACCAGAAGCCAAGTCAGAGGCATGCCAAAAGGCAGTTGATTTCATTGATTACAACCTGCCTCCTGGCAAACCACAGCCCAAAACCATGGACTGGGAACAGGATGCTCCTATTATTATCCCGGCAGTCAATAAGATTGCTGGGATGGAGGTAAGGTCTGTGCCATACCTGCACTGGTGGACATTCATGGGGTATTTCATGGAAATTGGAGATGGACTTGTATCTCAGGTGTGGGCAATCCGGCAGAAACGAGCCAGAGGAAAAAAACTGGACAAGTGGGAAAAGGAATTTGAACGAAGCAATCCAGAATTGGTAAAGCTTAAGAAGATATACAGCGAGAAACAACAAAAGGAAATCAACAACATCGAAAAATGGCTGTAATGAGGTGATGAAATGCAAGCTGATGGCACAGTACTTATAGACACTAGCATTAAAACTGATGGATTTGAAAGTGGTGCAAAAGATTTAGAGCTTGCTATTCGTAGAATGGCTAAATCAATAGAAGGGCTTGGAGATAAAGCTAAGATTTCATTGCAGAAACAGGTTGATTCTTTTGCTAAATTAAATAATCAATATTCACAGCAGGCCAAAAAAGTTAATGATTTAGAAAATAAATTAGAAGAACTTAAGGGAAAGCAAATAGAGACTGACACTTTTAAATCACTTACAAAGGAAATTGATAGTGCCCAAAATAAACTTGATACATTTTACGGTAACATTAGAAAGATGGAAAAATCAGGAGTTTCCCCCAGCTCTTCTGGCTACAAAAAAGCTATTGCGCAAATAGATATATATGAACAAAAGGTAAAATCTTTATATGCTGAGAGGAATGCTCTGGTCTCTTCTGGAAATGCATATACCCCTGTAGATACAACGGCACTGGAAGAAAAATTGATTTTAGAAAGAACTAAACTCGAAAACATTAACAATCGTTTAAATACATCTTATATGTCACTTAAACAAAAAATGTCAGAGTATGGAGGTAATTTAAGTCTATTATCAAATAAAACTCTTAAATCTTCCGCTGAGATTGGAATGCTCCAAAGCTCTTTGAATGGATTGCAAGTTGTACTTAATGGCTTAAAAGCATTACCTTCAATTGTTGCAACTAATTTAAAAGCACTTCCGTCTAAAGCGGTAGTTGCTGGAATCAATGGACTAAAAAGCGGATTTTCAAAACTTATATCCGTTATAAAAAAAGTTGCAAAGGAAGCCCAGAAAGCGGCCTTAGCATTTGCCCAGATGGTAGGAAAAGGTATAGTTGGTAAACTCAAAAAGATAAGTGCTGGCATCTTTGGATTAAACAAAAATACAAATAAAGCCAGAGGTTCATTTGGGAAAATGCTTACAACATCACTCTTGATGGGAACTGCATTTATGGCATTAAGTTCCATATTGAGAGGTATGAAAGATGGAATAAATAATCTGGCAAAATATTCAGATGAAACCAATGCCACACTTTCAACACTGAAATCGTCCTTAACACAGTTGAAAAATGCACTGGCAACAGCGTTTGCCCCTATCTTTAGTGCTGTTGCTCCTGCATTAAATAGCCTTATTAAGCTATTAACATCTGCCGCAACTGCCGTGTCAAGGCTTATTGCTGCATTAACTGGTAAGAATACATTTGTTAAAGCAAAAGAAGTACAGCAAGACTATGCTGAGAGCTTAGAAGAAACAGGAAGTGCGGCAGAAGAAGCAGAAGGAGCATTGGCATCATTTGATAAATTGAATGTTGCACAGGATAATTCAAACAAGGGTGGCGGCGGAGGCGGTGGAGACTTATCACCCAATGATATGTTTGAAACCGTAGAAGTCGAACCTTTGAACTTTGATTCCTGGGGTGAGGCTTTCAGTTCGTTTTTGGATTATTTACTTAATAATGGTATTCCTGCTTTAAGAAACGCATTAACCGGGTTGGCAAACTGGATAAATACCTTTGCGGCAAATTTGTATGAGATGTTTACCTTCCCAGGAGTGCGTGAAAAAGTACAGTTATTAGGAACTGAACTTGCAAATGCTTTAAATGATTTCACAAATCAAATTGACTGGGCTATGATTGGAAAGGCTCTTGGTGCCGGCTTTGATTTAGCTGTTCAATTTTTGGTTAGTTTTATTTGGACATATGATTGGATGAATTTAGGCGCATCACTTGCCGAAATGGTGAATAATGCGCTTGAACAGGTGGACTGGTATTCGTTTGGAAAACTATTGTGGGCTAAATTCAAGATTATGATAGAAACAGCTGCCGGTTTTTTACTGAATCTTGATATGAAAGAACTTGCAAAGGCAGCGTCTAACATTGCAATTGGTTTTTTTGATTCGATAACTGAAACAATTCAAAATATTGACTGGAAAAAACTTGGAGAGCAAATTAGGGATTTCTTAATCAATGTGGACTGGGCCGGTATAGCTGAATCAGTTTTTAAGGCTATAGGGGCAGCGTTTGGCGCAGCAGCAAATTTTTTAATTGGTTTACTTGGAGAAGCCTGGGATTCTGTTGTTGAATGGTGGCATGATGTTGCTTTTGAGGACGGAAAATTCACAATAACAGGATTGCTTAACGGAATTCTTGATGCATTAAAAAATATAGGAAACTGGATAAAAGAACATATATTTAAGCCTTTTATTGACGGTTTTAAAAGCGTATTTGGAATTAACAGTCCATCTAAAGTTATGAGCGAAATGGGCGAATTTTTAATGGAAGGATTATTAGGTGGAATTACAGGTTTGATTCCGTCTATAGTCGATAAATTCGGTGAATTAAAAGATAAAGTTGTAGAAAAACTCCAAGGAATCGCAGATAAAATAAAAGAAGTACTGTTTGGATATGATGATTTAGAAAAGGCCGGGAAAACCAAAAGTATAAAAGGAAGTTTTGCAAGTAATGTTATCTCTGTTATTCCGCGGTCAAGTGAAGTTTATCTCCCCCGCCTGGCATCAGGCACTGTAGTTCCACCGCGGGCCGGAGAATTCGCCGCAATACTGGGAGACAACAAAAGAGAAACCGAAGTGGTTTCCCCAATATCAACCATGAAACAGGCATTAAAAGAAGCGCTGAGCGACTTCGGAGGAATAGGTGGCGGAGATATCCATCTGACAGTAAACTTGGAAGGAAAGGCTATTTATGACACTGTAGTCAAGAGGAACCGAATGGAAAAGAACAGAACAGGGAGCAATCCACTATTAGTGTAAGGAGTGAGCGGTATGCAGAAGGATTACAGGGGATATCTAGTTATGTTTGGAAGTCATCAGCTTCCCAATTCTTTTCTTACTCGTTATGCCTCAATTCCTGACCAGAGGATTGAAAAAAAAGCCTGGAGGGATAACACGGAGGCTCTTCAACGTGTTACCTCTCCAAATTATAAAACAACATTAAACCTAGAAATCCGACCGCTGACTCAGCGAGAAAAAGACCTTTGGAACAGCATAAAGGCAGACGGAATTTTGGATGAAACGCAGCGTAAGTATTCAGTTACATATTGGAACTTAGATACATGTGTGTATGAAACGGGTGAATTTTATGTTCCTGACACGGAATATGCAGTTAGCCATATATATGACAATGAGACAGGTGATATGCAATATGAGGCATTTACCCTGGAAATGATTCAGTATTAAGTGTAGGTGCTGATATGTTAGATGTAGAACAGAAATCCAAGGATTTATATAATTCATATGGTGGAAAGAAACTTAAATTAATGTTCTATAAGGATGATTACAGAGCATTGTACCCATCAGAGACATTATTTCCATCAGAACAGCTTTACCCATCAGAAATGGATTCTGATTCGATAGATTTCGTCATTTCTGATGATATGATACAGTCTGACAGCATGAAGATAATGGAAAGTCTGTCATCGAAAGAGGATTTAAGCTTTGGCGCATGTGAATGCTCGCAGTTTGAGATTGTTGTGTCAGGACTGTCAAAAAACATTGCGGGAAAAGAATTCCTTGTATCTGAACAGTTCGGAGAATATGAACTTGTATTGGGACTTTTTACGGTTGATTCCACACCCAAGCAGGAAGATAAGGATACCAGAAAAATCATTGCATATGACCGTATGAAACGCTTTGATGCGGATGTATCGGGGTGGTATAATCTTCTGTCATTTCCGATGACATTAAAAGCATTTAGAAATTCTTTGTGTGAGTTTGTTGGAGTGAATGAAGTAGAAAACACGGAATTAATAAACGATGATATGGAAGTAGAAAAGACACTTAAACCATCATCACTTAATGGGAGGGATGTATTAAAGTATATATGCCAAATCAATGGCACATTTGGAAATATTACTAAAAATGGTGAACTAAGATATGTTTCTGTACCAAAGAAAGATGATATAAGTGTAGAAATCAACGTATATAAGACCGTTGAGAGCGAAGAATACAATGTACCAGATATTGACACGGTGAAAATACAGCAGGAAGATGGGGACATAGGCGGAACCAGTGAAGGTGATGGGAATAATGTCTATGTCATTGAAGGAAATCCGCTTGTGTATGGAAAAAACACATCCCAAATGATTACGATTGCCAATAACATAAAATCTGTGATAAGCAGCATATCTTATTGTCCGGCAGAAATATCAACAAATGGTTCACCATGGATTGAAGTGGGAGACAGAATTAAGATAGTGACTTCGGATGGGATTATAAATACCATTGTCATGAAACGAGATTTGACAGGTATACAAGGTGCAATGGATTATTTCTCTAGCACGGGAAGTCAAGAACTCGAAAGAAAGTTTAACATAGAAAGCGAAATCATTCAGGTAAAAGGGCTATCTGCAATTTTAAAGCGTACAGTTGAGGAAGTATCCAATGAATTAACCAACCTTGAACAGGAAACCACATCAAAATTCACTCAAACAGCCCATGAAATCTCGCTTATGGTGAAAAAGGGGGATGTTACATCACAAATAAACTCCGAATTAAAGGTGACAGGGAATGCCATCGAACTCACAACAGGGCATTTTACAATTAATGCTAAAAATATGACTGTTGATAGTGGTGGAAATGCTACTTTTTCTGGTACTGTGTCTGGCGCGTCAATTGTCAGTAGTAGCATAAATATTGGAAATGGTAATTTCACCGTTAATTTAAGCGGAGCGGTTGAGGCTAATAATGCAAAAATTACAGCAGCTACATTTAATGCCACTGGCATTATATATGCTGAAAGAGGAATAGTTTGTAATGGAGAAATAGAGGCAGACATAGGGTCTCTTGAAAAAATAAACACCCAGAGCATATATTGTACCGGTATGGTATATGGTGGTGGATGGACACAAATATCTGACAGGAGAGAAAAGCGGGATATACAGAACATACCTCCAGATACATGTATTGAAGTAATAAAAAGGTTGAAACCTGTCGCTTACACGTTGATTGATAATGGAATTAGGGGGACGGGTTTCATCGCTCAAGATGTCAAGGAAATATCAGATGAAATGAACCTTGATTATCAACTTGTAAGCTATTTTTCGGAACACAGAAGGTATGGTATAGAATACAAAAATTATATTGCGTTTCTGACCGGAGCTGTTCAACACATATTGGAAAGGTTGGGAGAATGATGGATAAAATTGTAGTGTTCAAATATGAGGATGTGCGTAGGTTGGCAGACTGCATCAACTCCATACAAGTATCTGGCTTTGAAAATGCCAAGCTTATTTCGATGGCGGCCAATATCATTGACACTGGAAGAATAAAAAATAAGGATAGCATGGAAGGAGACGGCAATGAGACTGGATAGCATTTTCTATGCAATTGTAGGGTGGCTAGATTTCCCGGATAAATCCACACCATTAGGAAAGCGAAATCTCAGACATATGGATAGTGGAATTCTGCAATGCGCCCAACATATTTTATCACTGTCGCAAGATAAAGCAGAGTTATCCGAAGTGAATACCATGGTACAGGATGTTACATTGGATGTAAATACTGGTATTCTTACGGTAAAGTTAAAAAATGGCACGACAAAAACATATGATTTAGCGATTGAAAAGGTCGTTGTAAATTTTCATATCACAGATGATAATGAACTTGTACTTGAGCTTGCAGATGGGACAGAAAAGATTATTGACTTAACCAGGTTTGTATATTCTGTTGACAGTACAGCAACAATCTCCATGAAAATTAGTGACAGAACAATCACCGCGGAGGTTGTGGATGGGTCAATTACGTTATCAAAGTTGGAACAGTCTGTCATGACCACTATCAGACAATATATGCTTGATGCGCAAACCGCGGCAACATCTTCGGAAAACTATTATATTGCATCAAAAAGCTGGGCGGTAGGGGGGACATCAAGCCGTGACAACGAAGATAATGACAACAGTAAATGGTATAGCGAAAAGGCAAAAATGGAAGCTGACAGAGCAGCATCCTTTTCGGAACTAACATTCCCAGAATTTTCCCTTGATAATGGTACTGGACACTTAATGTGTAAACAAGGAAAAAATGTAACGTTTTTGATAAATTCAAATAATCATGTAATTGTAGAGGTGGCATAATGGCAACAACAGATTTGGGGAAATGGATGATAACGAATGGTGGCGAATATAATCCTGACACCACTTATGAACAACTTACAATGGTTTTATACCAAAATAGTACATACATTACCCTTCGCACAGTTACGGGTATAATACCTAATAATGATAAGATAAATTACATATTAATGGCACAGGGATTTAGTGCCAATGCGTTAGCAGATGTTGTTGCAAAGGATACTTATGGAGTAATTGGAGATGTAAGCGGGGATGTATCTGCGCAAAATTTGGTTGATTATCTTACAAATGAAGTTGTCAATAATTTGCTTAAAAAGACTTCTATTTCAACCGTTCAAACAAATTCGGACAACACTGTTCCGTCATCCTCGTTGGCTTATGCAATGCAACAAGAAATCACAAAAAACAAAGAGGATATTGCTACTGCAAATAGCAATTTAGCATCTATTGGGACAGGAACCCAGCTTGCTACTTTATCCATGAATAATAAGTCAATAACAGGGATTTCGTTTAATGATTATAAAACTGTGGAAATCATGGTAATTATACAGCAAGCGAGTAATGGTAATATGTTTTTTAATTTTACCCTTGTGCCATTAGTAAGTCATATTTTAGACGGAACACGGTACATAACAATACCAGGTAAATCATACGGATATTGCGCAAACGTTTTGCTATCTATAAATTACTCAGCTGGCACAGTAACATTGATAGAAGCTGATGTCAATGAGGGATTTGGGCTTAATGCAATATACATTTTGGGACTTAAATAATTATCTTAACTGCTAGGAGAACCTATTGTTGTCCATCCGCTCCAAACGCCCTCTCTCCGATGCCTGGTAAATAGGTGCGAATCTCCTACAGCCATTGCCAACTGACATAGCCATTGCTCTCCGCTACTGTATGTGATACAAAAGCCATTACCATAAACTGTATTACCTGCTTTAAATGGAGTATCCGCTGTGTTGCTGTCCCACAGCACTAGGTTAATCTTATTTAATACATTTGTACTTATATGGTTAATATAGTTGGACTTAAGTGGATTAATATCACCAATAACTGTATTTAGGTCCGCACTGATATTACCTAAATTGCTATTTTATAATATAAAAACATACCCATGAAAGGAGTAAAATGAACCAATTAAAACTATCAAACAACACAAAATACGACTTAATAACAAACGGGGTGGAAGAATCAGGAGATTACCTAACCCTTTCGTTTCTTCCCGGCCTAGACAGTTTTGAAACAGTAGAAGTAGAATTCAATGCGACAAACACAGAAAAAATTTACATACTTGGTTTGAATGGTCAGCCGATGGAAGTAAAAACAGGATTTACCCGGTTGGTGGAGATGCAAAAGAAAATGGATTATGCCATATCCTATGAAACAGTAAATGCCGGCACCGAGGAAGAGCCAAATTATGAAACCAATGAAGTGAAGGATACCATTATGGTTGCTAAACTTCGTAGGCCGGATATACGGGATACAGTGCAGACCTTGCAAGATACCGTGGATGCAATTATTTTAAGTCAGTTGGAGGTGTAAAATGTATACAACATTAAAAAGGCTATATAACAATGGTAAAGGGCCATTAACGCTTTCCGAACTCAACCGGGCTGTGTCAATTGGATGGATTACAGAGCAGCAGAAAAACAGCATAATTGGAGGATGATTATGAGAGATATCACATTGTGCCATCCACGCTTACAGCTTTTAGCAGGTCAATTGTTGGATGAATGTAATAAACAGGGATTAAAAATTAAGATAGGCGAGACACTTCGGACCGTGGCAGAACAGGATGCACTATACGCCCAGGGGCGAACCCAGCCGGGGAATATTGTTACTAATGCTCCCGGAAGCAGCTACAGCTCCTATCATCAGTGGGGAACAGCTTTTGATATATTCCGCAATGATGGCGCTGGAGCCTATAACGAAATTGGTGGATTTTTTAACCGTGTAGGTGCTATCGGTGTATCTTTGGGACTTGAATGGGGTGGAAATTGGAAGTCTCCTGTGGACAAGCCACATTTCCAATTGCCGGATTGGGGAAGTAGCACATCTGGAATCAAGAAACTATATCGCACCCCGGATGAATTTATGAAAACCTGGGTGACGGAGGAACGTACTGGCTGGATTAAGGATAATAATGGTTGGTGGTACCGCAGACCAGATGGAACTTACCCGGCTAATAAGTGGTGTGTCATAAATCACCATTGGTACTTATTTAATAAGGATGGTTATGCCTGCACCAGCTGGCACCGCTGGAATGGCACCGTGTGCGACCCGGAGGACGGCTCAGGAGACTGGTACTATTTCGACCCGACACCGAATGGACTGCTGGAGGGAGCCTGCTGGCATAGCCAGGATAATGGCGCCCAGCAAATCTGGTACATAGAGGATTCTAATTCAATATAAAAGCGCCAGATTTTTACACTGACGCTTCTATAAATATTATACCATCTTCGGAAATATGCAACACGATATGCAACACGGAGCCTGGAAACCGCATAAAACCGTTGTATTTTACGGGTCCGATTCCCGTCAGCAGCTTTTCCATAAAACCTTGTAGATACGGGAAAAACAACGTATTTACAAGGTTTTTTCATGTTTTGAAACAGCACTTCCTACGCCTACCACGGTGGAAGATATGCTATTTTTTATTATATATGCAACACGATGCAACACGAAAATATGCTATTTTATTACATGCTGTTTAATTTTTCAAAGTGCTTATTAATTTTTTTATTCTGCCGGACGCTTTCCAGGTCAATTACATTTCTGTATACTGCTTTCATGATATTGTCGCTGGCCCATCCTCCCCGCTGCAAAATATATTGGTCCGGTATGCCTATGGCGTGCATAATGGATGCAGCATAATGCCGCAGGTCATGGAATCTGAAGTGGGGTATATCAATCTTTTTGAGTACTCGTCCAAATCGGTGTGTGATGTAATCCGGGTTCATATCAACCAATTTTCCTTTTTTTCCAGATATCCGGTCAATTACAAATGCTGGCATTTCTACGTCCCGTGTGCTGTCATCCGTTTTAGGCTGTTTGATGTACCACTGATTGTCTGGCCCCTTGACTATATTGTCTCTTACATGGATAATACGACCCTCTACATTTTTATCAGTAAGGGCGCTTATCTCTCCTCGCCGGAGCGGGCCAAACGCAGCCAGTAAAACGGCTATCTCCAAATCTGTACCTTTGATAGCGTCTAACAGCTTTTTGATATCATTGTCATTAGGGCAGTATAAATCTGGGCGTTTTTTCTGGGGAAGTTTGACCTTTAAGGTTAAATCCGGCGCAAACATTTCCAAGGATGCGGATAACAGGCCATAGGCATTTCTAACTGTCTTGGGAGACAGTTGTTTTCCTGCCAAATCACTTACCCATATCTGTACAGATGGATTAGATAGCTCTGAGAGCCGTTTACGCCCAAATACGCCGTCAAAATACTGCCTTTGCATACCAACATACCCTCTAAGCGTAGAAGGGCTTAAAACGCCGCTCTTGACGTTCAAATAGCGTTCAATAGCATCATTGACTGTAATATCTTCGTCCTCGTCCTCATCCAGTTCATTGTATTGCTCTATGGGCTTATCTTTCATATCTAATTTCCATCGAGTAGCCATTTCCTTTGCTTCCTTGCGTGATGGAGCAACAAAGCTTTTGTAATGCCGCTTGCCTTTATCATCTGTATGCAGATACACTTGCACTCGGACATTTCCAGACGGCAGTACTCCTTTTTTCTTTTTCGGGGCTTTTGCAGTCATTTTCCTTTCCTCCTTCAATTGATTTTCCTAAAAATAGGTATAAAAAATACAGCTCCGCAAACATCTTGCAAAGCCGCCCCGAAGATGGTACAATATAGGTGCGAATTATAGTGCATATCTTCGGGTATGTAGGCCGGTTCCTGTTGGCGCAGGGGCCGGTTCATTTTGTTATTGAAAATTTTCTATGTTTGATATATAATATACTTAACAAGACAGCCGATAAGGAAGGTCAAGTCTTCCCGTTCCGGTGATGTAACAAACTCAAAGTAGAGCCGCTTATCTTTCCAGGGACAGAGCGGCTTTACTTATTTTTCAAATTCAGAATAGCAACAATCAATAACGCTACGGTCAGGATTATCTGAAATTCCTCGTATGTACTCATAAGCATTCCCCTTTCCGCAAGATTCGGAACGGGTGCATAGCCGCCCTATCGGCTGCCTGGTTAAGTATATTATTGTCATGGTACAGTTCTGTTTGACAAATGTTTGGTTATGCAATATAATGTATTTAACAAGAGAACCGATGACTAGCTGAAACCTAGCCACCCCGGTATATGTAAAAAATAACGCCTTACTTTACCAGAGCGAGGGCGTTATTTTTTATGCTTAACAAGAGTTATGACTGCTACGAGCATGATAACAAATGTAAATAAGTCATTAAAAGTAACGTACATAAGCACCAGCCCCTTTCTCTTAAGAGTAGGTGGCTAGAATAGCGCCCCATCGGTTCCCAGGGTAAGTATATTATATTATCAAGGTGGTACCCCTGTTGGCACAGGGGCCAACGAAAAACTATTCTACTTTTTTGCCCTTTACAAGTGAAATAATAGCCAAAATGGTACAGATTAGACACCAAGCAGCCCATATATTAAGGTCTGCATAGTTGCCAGCTAATGTAAATCCAGTCAATGAAGCAATGCCATATAAAACGATAATGGCTATATTTCCCCCTTTACTGCCTTTCCGTGTGGCTATGGAAACAATTCCGCCAGCTAGCATCATAACAGCTACTATAAAACCAGCGCTACCACTAACTTCGCCGTTTTCTGAAAGAGCATTTCCAATACCCGCGGCACAGGATTGTAATGACACAATCACAAATAAAATAATTGATAAAATACCTGATACTAATTTCCATGTTTTCATACCTGATTCCTCTTTTCTCTTGTATTTTTATTAAAACGCCTGGGGCGAATTAATCATATTTATATTCCAAAATTATATAACTGATTGAAATACTCATTTACAGAATCTACAGCATTATTTATCTGCATTTTTGTGTACCACACCCAAAAGAAATATAGACTTACCTGTATCAATAATATCAAAACTGTAAACATGATTCTTTCTTGCAATGTACGTTTTCCGGTTGTCCAATTCAGTATTAACCCAATTGGCCAACAGCAAAATAAGGATAATACAGCAATAAAAACATTTTTAGAATAGATAGGGTCATCATCTGTATTATGTTTTTCAATTACTAAATCAGGGTACCGTTCTTCGATGTAATCTATTGCTCGTTGTATTGCTGCATTCGATTTACGTGGGAAGCAAAACCTTTCAAAATGTCCATATGTATCATGAAAATCCATATATCCACCTTCGGTCATGGTACGAAAACAATATTCAATTTTTGAAATATCACTATAATGGATTTTTATTAATTTATATCCCCATTGATAATCTTTTATGTTAACCTCTGTTTTTCCTATGTACAACTCTTGAGATTTTCCTTTTATACTCATGAATATCCCCCATAATGTGCATCATATTCAATGTTCTGCACATCATTTTTTTCAAAATCATTTCCCTCTAAGTGCCTCATAACATGCCAGAACCTCTGCCTTTGAGATTCCCTGGTTGCATTTTTATCTAAAAATATAGTAACGGTTCCATCCTCATTAGGCGTTACGGCTTCATGTATTTTTCCAGATGGAAAGCTAATCAATTGGACATGGTAGTCAATCAATATTACCCCGTTCCTTTCTCTTTAAAGCAAGCAACATATCGTGTGTAGTTTTCAAATCATCTGGCTCTGCGTCTCTGGCGGCATCGAATAGCAGACGTAATTCTTTGTTTTCGAAAATGTCTTGTGCTATGGCCGCAGTTTCTGAATTGATATAGTAGCTATCAACTTCTGCCTTCTCGTTTCCGGGCATTAAATCATTTACCGACACTCCAAAATAGTCAGCTATTTGCTGGAGTTTTTTTATTGTCGGACTTGTGCCTCTGGTCTTGAACTTACCAATATACCCCCTTCCAAATCCCAATTCCTTTTCTAAGGCCGTAATCGCAATTCCACGTTGTTTGCAAAGGTCAGAAATTATATCGTATGTTGTCATGGTGGCCTCCTGATAAAAGTAGAAAAAAGTCTACAAAAACTATTGACAACATAGAATATAGTCTGTATAATACAAATATACGAGGTAGAAAAAAGTCTACTAAATGTAAAATACAGATTTTGATGTTGTCTATGATTTTGCTGGTAACTTGATTATAGAATAAAATCTACATCATGTCAATATATAAGGTAGAATTTTTTCTAAATAAAGAAGGGAGGGAAAACAAAGAAACCGCCAGAAGGCTATTTCTGACGGTTCAATGCTAAATTTATTTACCCTATGTACTTTGCAGGTTTTCACCGCGCTTTATAGCCCAAACGCTTCTTTAAGTACCCTGTCACTTATGCAGTTTTAGTTCTGCGGAGTGTGCGCCCATTAGCTGACAGGTTATAAGGAGTACATAATACGGTGGGATATTATAGGATATCAACCATGAGTTTTTGCCTCTTCTCTGAGGAACTCCGCCGTATTTGCCACTACATTTGACCAGTTTAAAGTGCTTTGGTTCCACTATTGCGACCTTATATTAAGGGAACAGGGCAAGACAGTTTTTTTATAAGCATAGAAACCTCCTTGCCCAAGTATGGGTCGAATATATTCTAACATGGTTCATAGGAAAAATCAAAGAAAATTTTCTATATTTTAAGGAGGTGATACATTGCTTATTTATGACAAAATTAAGGCTATCTGCGAAGAAAAAAGCTTGAGCATTAGGCAGGTAGAGGTGGCGGCTGGATTAAAGAACGGTGCTATTAGCAAATGGAACGATTCAAGCCCGACAGTAAAAAGCCTTAAAGCGGTTGCGGATGTTTTAAAAGTCAAAGTGGACAAGCTTATTTCTTAGAGTAGGAGGTAAGGCAGTGGAGAATTTAAAAAAGGTAGAATTTATTGCAACGCAAATCATTGCTGTTGTTGCCGAAAACGGATTAACGATAGCAGAACTTGAATTGGCAGCAGATATGGCGAAAGAAATTTCAAAAAAGACTGTAGTTGAAAAATCAAGTGTGGATAAATTTGATTTTCTTTCAAGCCATATCTGCACTGGGAATAATGAATTATTTTTCTAGCTCTTTTTCTTTCTTTTTTTGCTCAAAATCATAAGTTGCTTTTTGGGCAAGAACATTTATGGAGCAACATCCCTTCCAGTATAAAGCACATGTATCCATACACGGAACTGTTTTGCTTTTCAAATCTGATGGGTCTGCATTCATAAACGGGCAAAACTTTGTAACCATATGTTTTTAATTCCTTTCTTATGTACTCGGCGCGGCAACGCCTGTACTTAAATTATAAAGGAGAGGGGTAGGAATGACAAGATTAAAGGAGGAAACATGGAAGAAATAATAAAATCGTATAAAGGTTTTAATAAGGATATGACCTGCAAAAATAAACAATATGAAGTGGGAAAGGATTACGAGGAAGATAAAGCCGTGGCTTGTGAATGCGGTATGCATGCGTGCGAATACCCACTTGATTGTTTTAAATATTATCCACCATCAAAATCTGTGTATTGTGAGGTAGAGCAGAGTGGAGACATAAGCAGACACGATGATGATAGTAAAATTGCATCAACAAAGATGCGCATTGGTGCGCAACTGAATATTGCTGGAATTGTAAATGCAGCAATTAAATATACCAAAGAAAAGGTTGAAAAAACTTGTATAGAATCTAAAGCAGCAACAGCCGGGGACTACGAAGCAGCAACGTCCGGGGACTACGGAGCAGCAACGTCCGGGGACTACGGAGCAGCAACGGCCGGGTACTACGGAGCAGCAACGGCCGGGTACTACGGAGCAGCAACAGCTGGGAACAGCGGAGCAGCAACAGCTGGGGACAGCGGAGCAGCAACGGCCGGGTACTACGGAGCAGCAACGGCCGGGTACTACGGAGCA
>PXZU01000028.1_pt1 | contig 23441 bp, 29 predicted proteins | sample 2941351 | NCBI WGS metagenome assembly PXZU01 (sample SAMN08721892, study PRJNA434045) | Viral metagenome, whole genome shotgun sequencing project. | isolation source: viral particles isolated from 30 fecal samples collected over 86 days | host: Mus musculus | place: Germany: Kiel | collected 2017-06 | reverse complement strand
AACTTTGAGATGTTGGGAATCGAACTTGATGCCGGGTATTATCAAGCCGCGAAACAACGTCTTTTGTATCACCAACAACAATTAAAACTTTTCTAAATGAAAAATCTTAATGAACTGACCGAAGCCGTCCACGCCAATGCCTTGAAGCACGGATGGTGGGAAAACAAGCCAAGCACCGAACATTGCTTGATGCTTGTTGTCACCGAGATTGCGGAAATGGTCGAAGCAGACCGAAAAGGTAACGTCGCGGTCATTAACCACATCCGCAAGCAACGCAACCTTGCCGCCGCGCAAAAACGCCGCTTGACTGATGATGTCGATTCCGCCCCCGACTTCATCGCGGCATTCGATGAAATGGTAAAAAACACTGTCGAGGATGAAATGGCGGATGTCGTGATTCGGCTTCTTGACCTTGCGGGGTCATTCGGTCTTGACTTCGACAAGCTGACCCCCAACAAGTACCACCGCGCATTCGACCGATTCAGTTTTGCCGAAAATGCCTTTGCCCTGACCAAAGGGTTGTGCCGTGAAAATATCAACATTTTCAAGCGCATTCAATTCGGCATCCATTATGTCAGCGGGTGGGCAAAGTGTCAGGGCATCAACCTTGATTGGCACGTCCGGGCAAAGATGCGCTTCAACGCGAATCGCCCCGTCCGGCATGGCAAGAAATATTGATTGCAAGTGTTAAGCAAAAGCAATGCAAATGCACATCAAAAGGATATGGCACGAATGAAATATCTTGTCATTGCGACCAACCCAATCACCGGGGAGCAAGAAGCCTTTTACACCGATTGGTTTCAAGCCGACAATCACTTCAACCCGGATGCCGACATGGTTGTGATTGACCTTATCCACCACCTTGTCACATTCGACGGTGAAACGTGGCAAGACATCGAACAAGACCAACTTTAACTTAAAACAATAAACCATCATGTTAAAAATCGAAGTTATCGGCAACATCGGAAACGATGCCGAAATCAAAAACATCAACGGCAATGAATGTGTGTCGTTCAACGTCGCAAGTTCCGAGAAGCGCAACGGCACGGAATACACCACATGGGTGTCCGTCCTGATGAACGGCAACGGGGGCAACCTTACGCAGTATCTTAAAAAGGGCGCGAAAGTGTTTGTCCGTGGCAACCTTTCGGTCAAGCAATATCAGGGCAACAACGGGCAATGGAACGTCGGCATCAACGTGTCGGCAAGTGAAGTGCAGCTTTGTGGGCTGAAAAGCGAGAACACCGCCCCGGCGGGCAACAATGACCCATTCGGCGGTCAGCCCGGCGGATATAATCCCACGTTTTGATGCGCACGAAATATGACATCATCGTGGGCATCGACCCCGACGTTGACAAAAGCGGGTATGCCGTTTTGAAGTGCAATGAACGCAAGGTGTCAACCCTTGATGCGTTGGGCTTCTTTCAACTTCAAGCATATTTGACCGCCCTTGCCGACCGCGCCCGCAACCTTGACGTGTCTTTGGTTGTCGTTGTCGAAGCGTCTTGGATGATTCAAGCAAATTGGCACGTCAATCAGTATGACCGCCGCAATCGTGCCGCCGCAAAGGGTTACGATGTCGGGCGCAATCATCAGGTCGGCAAACTGATTGTCGAGATGTGCAAGGTGAACGGCATCCCCGTTGTCGAACACATCCCCTTGCGCAAGTGTTGGGCGGGCAAAGACCGCAAGATTACCCACGAAGAATTGACGCAGTTTTGCCCGGTCGATAAGACCCGCACCAATCAGGAAATGCGCGATGCCGTCTTGCTTGCATGGGCATTCGCCGACTTTCCCATTCGCCTGAATCCCCGCAAGGGTTGAATAACTTTTTTACTTCTTTTTTTGATAAAGTGTGTTTCATAGTGATACACGCTTTATTTTTGCACACAAAATCACCAATCAAAAATCGCAGATATGAAACCGATTGACTTTCCGCAGTCCACAAAGGTACTGCAAAAGCCGGAAAATATGTTCGACGCGGATTGCAAGCCGTTGCCCGTTTGGAGCGACGGCAAACAATGTGTGTCGTGTTGGCGACCGACTTTCAAAGAACGTGTGCGCATCCTATTCGCGGGCAAGGTGTGGTTGGGTGTCAACGCCGGATATTCGCAACCACCCGTTTACCTGACCGGGGAAACGCCTTTTGTTATTCCTCCGTTTTTCGCCCGTGTGCGTCTTTGGCTTGAAGATGTATGGGATAACACCAAAGACATCGCAAAAGAGGTCAGAGAAGCCGCCAAAGAGCGTGACAAGCGCATTCATTTCGCTTGTGGGTTCATCATTTCACTTGTTGTCGGCTTTTTCTTGCCGCTTCTTGGCTTGTTCGCCGGGTGTGTCGCCGGAGCAATCAAGGAATGGTGGGATTCCAAAGGTCACGGCGCGGTCGAACTGATAGACTTTGTGTTTACTTGTTTCGGAGCGGTCGCCGCCCTGATTCCGTCTTTCATTCTTCATTCAATCGTGTGGTGATGGCAAAGACAAGCAAAGCAAGAATCACCGACCTTGTGGGTGACAACCTCAATTTCAACAAGGGAACGCAGTATGGCGACCACCTGATGGATGAATCCTTGCGTCAATTCGGGTTGGGTCGTTCAATCCTTATCGACAAGAACAACCGAATCATCGCCGGAAACAAGACCACCGAAAAGGCGGGCGAATTGGGTTTTGAAGATGTCCTTGTCGTTGAAACCGACGGCAAAACCCTTGTCGCCGTGAAGCGCACCGACATTGACTTGGATTCAAAAGCCGGACGCGAACTTGCCCTTGCCGACAATGCGACCGCCAAAGCAAACCTTGAATGGGATGAAGAAGCGATTGCAAAGGCATCCGAAACATTCGGCATTGTTCCGACCGATTGGGGCGTGAACATCGAGGGGTTTGCCGATGATGAAGAACCCGAAGAAGAACCGACCAAAAAGGAGATTTCCACCCGCCTGATTGTCGAGTGCAAGGACGTAACCAAATTGTCAATGCTTTTTTCCGAACTGCAAGACCGAGGCTTTGAAGTTGAGTTGAAAGAGTAATGAAAGTAATTTTTTCAGGCTAAAAAAGAGATAACCGCAAATGGCAAAGTACAATAAAAAGATGGTTGAAAGGATTGTCGGGCTTATCAAGTCGGACACTTACACCATTGCCGAAATTTGCCGTCAAGTCGGAATCAACCAAAAGACTTTTCACGAATGGATTAACACCCACGAAGAATTTGCCCTTGCGGTCGAGGAAGCACGGGCGGAACTGATGCAGTCAATGGCGATGGTTGCCAAGAAGTCCTTGCGGCGCAAGTTAGAGGGTTACGACGTGACGGAAACACGCACCGTCACCGTGCCAAGTAGCAAACTTGACAAAGAGGGAAACCCGTTGCCGAAAATTAAGGAACAAATCACCACAAAGAAGCACATCGCCGCCGACACGACCGCAATTATTTTCACCCTGACCAACGGCGACCCCGACCATTGGCGCAACCGTCAATCAACCGAAGTGACGGGCAAGGACGGGCAAGACCTATTCGCCAAAAAGACCGATGAAGAATTGGCGGCGATGATTCAGGACTTGCAACGCAAATTGGATTCCTGATGAAGCGGGCGGACATGGTGCAATATATCAAAGCAATGCAAGAACGACTTGTGCGTGAAAGTCGTTCCGATTTGTTGCGTTTCACCCTTTCCACCATGCCGACCTTTCGCCCGGCAGACTTTCACCGCCGTTATTATTCGGTGCTGACTGACTTTGCGCACGGCGACATCAAGAAACTTATGGTCTTTATGCCCCCGCAACACGGCAAGTCCGAGGGTTCAACCCGACGTTTGCCGTCTTTCCTTTTGGGGTTGTGTCCTGACAACCGATTGGCGATTGTGTCCTACAATGCGCCGAAAGCCCGCAAATTCAACCGCGAAATCCAACGCATCATTGATTCCCCGGAGTATCAAGCCATTTTCCCCGACACTTGTTTGAATGCTTCTAATGTCACGACCATTGCCGGGTCGTGGTTACGCAATGCCGATGAATGCGAAATTGTCGGGCATCGCGGGGGCTTCAAGACCGTTGGTGTCGGCGGTGCTTTGACGGGTGAACCCGTTGACATCCTGATTATGGATGATATTTACAAGGACGCGAAAACGGCATGGTCGCCGATTGTGCGTGAATCCGTGTCCGATTGGTATGACACCGTGGCGGAAACCCGACTTCACAACGATTCCCAACAACTGATTGTCTTTACCCGTTGGCATGAAGATGATTTGGCGGGCAAGTTATTGAGGGAACAAGGGGTTTATGACCCCGTGGAGAATCCCGACGGTTGGGTTGTGGTCATTTATCAGGCAATCAAAGAGGGCGCACCGACCGAATATGACCCCCGACAAGAGGGTGAAGCACTTTGGGAAGAACGGCATTCGCGTGAAAAGTTGCTTGCCACGCGCAAGCGCAATCCGCAAGTGTTCGATTCACTCTATCAGCAGAACCCGCAACCCCGCGAGGGTCTTATGTATGAAGCCGGATTCGTGGAATATGAGATTCGCCCGGCGACACAATATTGCATCCGCAAGGCTTATGTTGACGTGGCGGACACGGGCAAGGACTTCTTGTGCGGCATCATCTATGATGAAACCGAACACGGCAATTATGTTGTCGATGTGCTTTACACCACGCGCCCGGTCGAGTACACCGAACCCGCCCTTGCAAAGATGCTGACCAAACACGGGGTTGTCGAATGTGTGATTGAAGCCAACAACGGCGGTCGCCTTTTCAAGAACAATGTTGAAAAGCAATGCCGATTGATGGGCAATGCCAAAACACGCTTCATCGCCTTTCACCAAACCGAGAACAAGGACATCCGCATTTATGAGCATTCGGCGATGGTTCAGAACCTCACATTCATGCCCTTTGGGTGGAAACGCCGATTCCCTGAATTTGCAAAGGCGATTTGTGGTTACTTGAAAGCCGGACAAAACGAACACGACGATGCGCCCGACGCATTGACGGGAACAATCGAGAAAAGAAGAAAACGCGCCAAATCGGGGGTTGCATCCCTTTTTGGTCGCTAATGTGTATCACTATAAAACACAAGTGAACAAATGAAGTTAAAAGACATCATCCAATCGGAGAACCCGACCGACCAAATCAGTGCTTTGCAGTCGGGGCGCAATCATCCCATCCCGGATGCCGAACAAGCTAAAAAGGCACTTGACCCGAAGTTGCACGACATAAACGACCCAATCAAGCGCAAGGACAAGCAAGTGCGCGTCGATGTTGATGCCGAAAGTGATTCAGCAAAGAAAGTTATCACCGCCGACGGTGAAGCGGTCGCCACACGCACGGAAAAGGTCGCCCGCATTGCCGTGGCAATTCAAAAGCTGATTATCAAACGCGCCGTGTCGTTTTGTTTCGGAAACCCGGTCGAGTATAACGCAACCCCCGCCAATGAGCAAGAAAAAGCAGTTCTTTTTGCCCTGAAACGCATCTTGAAAGATGTTAAGAGCAATTCGATGAACCGCAAGATTGCCCGCGCGATTTTCGGCTTCAAGGAATGCGCCGAATATTGGTATCCCGTACCAAAGGAACACGGCAAATATGGGTTCAAAAGCAAGTTCAAATTGCGTTGCACCGTATTGTCGCCCGCCTTTGGTGATACGCTTTACCCTTACTTCGATGATTCCGGCGACATGGTGGCGTTTTCCCGTGCTTACAGCCACAAGGACAACAAGGGTGTTTCAACTGATTACTTTGAAACATTCACCGATGAAGAACATTGGCTTTGGCGCACCAACGGCGGCGGCATAGGGGTGCGGCTTGTCGAGGGTTTCCCGAAGCCCGTTGCCATCGGCAAAATCCCCATCGTTTACGGGTATCAAGATAAGTTTGAAACCGAGGACGTGGACAAACTGATTGACCGTTTGGAAACCCTTTTGTCGAACTTTGCCGACACAAACGATTATCACGCAAGCCCGAAAATCTTTGTCACGGGAACAATCAACGGATGGGCGAAAAAGGGCGAATCCGGCGCGGTTATCGAGGGTGAACCGGGCGCAACGATGCAATATGTGTCGTGGGCAAACGCACCCGAAGCGGTCAAGTTGGAAATCGAAACCCTTTTGCGCCTGATATACACCATCACGCAGACCCCCGACATTTCCTTTGATTCGGTCAAGGGGCTGGGCGCGATTTCCGGGCTTGCCCTGAAATTGCTTTTCATGGACGCGCACTTGAAAGTTCAGGACAAACGCGAAATATTCGATGATTACCTACAACGACGCGCCAACGTGCTTCTTGCATACATCGGGCAATTCAACACCGCACTTGCCGATGCTTGCGATGAAATGGACGTTGAACCCGAAATAACGCCTTACATCCTGACAAGCGAAATCGACGATTTGAATTATTGGCTTACCGCCAACGGCGGAAAGGCGGTCATTTCGCAAGAAGAATCCGTGGAAAAGGCGGGATTGTCAGGCGACCCCGTGGCGACCATGCAGAAAATCAAGGAGCAAACCACCGCCGAAAATTCGTTCATGGTCGGCGAACCAATCATTGACGCATAACATTTCCAAAAACCGAATCGACAATGAAAAGACTTTTAGTGTTTCTTGCTGTCGCCCTGATGCTTCTTGTTGCATCATGCGGCGATGGCAACACCGTGTCCGGCTATGTTGTCGGCAAGCGGCACACCCCACAAAGGTATTACACCACCCGTGACCCGGCAACGCAGACATCGCGCATTCGCACAATCCCCGAAATGTGGATGCTTTATGTTGCGGATTCAACCGCCGTGCGCACCGTACACGTTGACAAACCCACCTTTGATTCGGCGGTCAGGGGTGAAAAAATCCGCTTGCGCTATGGCAAAGAAAGCGACTAAATCCACCGCGCCCCGTCCTGAATACACTTGCAAGGATTGTGCGCATTCCGAGAATTGGCACAACATCGGGGCGGATGGGCAACCCATCTTTTGTGACTGCAAGTTCCAAAAGTGGTGCAAGTTCCTGAAACACGATTATTGCGAACACTTCACAAAGCGTTGATTCCTGATGGCAAAGAAGCGACAAAAGACAACCCGGTTTTCGATTCAGGGTTTCGACCTGAACCATTATCGCGCCACCGAGCAATATGCGGCGGCGGTGCAAGCCTTGTTTGACCGTGCGACCCTTGCGATTGCACAATCAGTATCACAGCGCAAAATAGACCCCGACAAGCCTTTTTCTTTCGATGATTACCCCGAAGTAAAAGCCGAATTGCAAAAGGTTGTCGGGCGGCTTGCGTCGCAGCTTAAAACCACGATTGAAACCGGGTCGAAGAATCAATGGTTGTTTGCTTGCGACAAGAACGATGGATTCATTGATTCTATCATGGACACGTCGAAGTTGTCAAAGGCGCGGTTGAAGAAGATGCAAGACCGTAATTTGGACGCTTTAAGCACCTTTCAGGCACGAAAGGTTGCGGGCATGGACTTGTCGCAACGTGTGTGGCGATATGTCGGGCAATACCGCGACCAATTAGAAACCGCCCTTGATGTCGGATTGGGCGAGGGTCGAAGCGCACAACAACTTGCCCGCGATGTTAAACAAAACTTGCGTGACCCTGACCGCCTTTTTCGCCGCGTGCAAAGCGGGCGAGTTGATAAGGATGGAAACCCGATTTTGGTATTGTCAAAGGCGGCACGGGCATTTCATCCGGGGCGTGGCGTTTATCGGTCGAGTGTGAAGAACGCCCAACGCCTGACACGTTCCGAAATCAATATGGCTTACCGGGAAAGCGATTTTTTGCGGTGGCAACAACTTGATTTCGTTGTCGGCTTTGAGATTCACCGAAGCAACCATGAACCCCTTTGCAAATGCAAGATGTGTGACCGCTTGCAAGGTCGCTATCCCAAGACGTTCAAGTTCAAAGGGTGGCATCCGCAATGTATGTGTTACGCCGTGCCAATCCTGATGGATGAAGAAACCTTTGATGAAAATGAATTGGGCGACCTCAAAGCAGCTTTGCGCGGCACGGAGTACAAGAAGAAGCAAGCAAAGAATCTTGTTACCGATGTGCCGGACGGGTTCAAAGAATGGGTCGCCGAAAATATGGAAGCGTCGGCGGGCTGGGCATCGACCCCGTATTTCATAAAAGACAACTTTGTTGACGGCGACTTGGCAAAGGGGTTGAAAATCGCATTGCCTGAACCCGAAGTTGACCCCGTGCAAGCACAACTTGACGCACTGATGCCGTCAGTTGAAGCAGCACGAAAGATTGCCGAAGAATGGGGGCTTGAACTTCGGTTGAAAGGTCTTGACGCGGCGGTGGCGGCAAAGGATGTCAAGGACATCAACAAATTCATTTCGCTTATCACGTCCGAGGGTACGAAGTACACCACCGAATTGTCGGCATTCTTTAAGGATGCCGCCCAACTGATTAAAGACATCAACGCCGCCGGGGTCGATGTGTTGCCGGATGTGGTCGCCGAACTCACACAATACATGACCAATCTTTCGGCGGACAAGTCGATGTGGGCGGACGGGTCTTTATTCTATAAATCGGAACTTGAAAAGGCAAAGGACAAGTTGCGTCAATATAAGGCATCGCCGGAAGCAAGATTAAGCGTTTACAAAAAAGGGGTTGTCGCGCAAGTCCGTGATTCGATTAAGACCGCAGATGAATGGGGTGTCAAAACAACCACCTTACGCAATTTGCTTGATTCTTTCCTTGCTGATATTGATAATGATACGATATTTGATAAGATGCAAGATGAAATGTATCGCTTGGATGGTCGCGTATATTCCGCAACTAAAAAGGCAGACAAATTCATTACTGATGCCGAAGTCTTGATAAAAGAAGCCGACGCATTGGGTGTTGACAGCACAGAATTGCGAAAGCAAGTCTTTTATTTGCGTGGGGGCGACCGGGCTTATTCGTGGGCGAATTTCAAACGTGATAGAGATGCGGCATTCACCAATTTGCAAGCAAAGGTTGAAGAAGCAAAGAAGAACAAGCCAAAGGATGAAGATTTTTCCAAAATGGAAGAACACCTTTCAAAATCCTTTAAGGTCAATTATAATGCCGTTTCCGAGTTGCCCAAGCCCCTTGCCGAAACCGAAATCATCGGGCGTGTCGGCGGTGGCGACTTAACGCAAGGGTCTTGTTCTTCTTTGGCATTCACATATTGTGCAAACCGCATCGGGCTTAATGTCCTTGATTTTCGCGATGGAGAAAGTCGCAGATTTTTCAGCCGGACGAGGAACATTGCAGAAATCGCAAGGAAACTTGGAGGCGTTGTCGAGGAAAGCAAAAACAACTTCACCGTTGCCCATAAGTTGCTTAAAATGGTTGAAATTGGCAAAGAATATTATTTCACTTGCGGACAACACGCCGCAGTTGTCAGGAGAACCGCAACCGGGCTTGAATTTCTTGAATTGCAGTCCGCGACAAGTAATGGTTGGAAGCCCCTTAATGATACCGTCTTGAAGTATCGTTTTGGCGCAAAAAAATCTTGCACCCGTGGTGGTTTCACCCTTTCGATGCAAGGTTGTCTTATTGAATTAAGCCTTTTCAAAGGCAATTCAGGATTTAAGAAGATTATGGGTTATATCAATACCGCAGAATCAGAACAAAAGAAAGGAAGCAAGGGAACGACAAAATAAATTGTCATTTTCTATCTTTGAAGAAGTCCGCCCAATACGGGTTTTCTTTATCAAAGATTGCTTTTTGCTTCTTGCTCAACTTATGGGGATAATCGGCGAAAAGGTTAAATATTTGCTTCTTGTCAAATGTGAATAATCTTTCGCCGATTACGCACGGTTGTTGAATCCACCAAATTGAATCGGTGTCGTTTTCTTTGTAGAAAATAAATTCATTGTTTGCCATGCTTCTTTCGGTCTATGTTGCCCCGGTAGATGGCGCAACGGTTGTTCTTATAAGGTCGGTCAGGCGCAAGCCCGTAATTCCACAAGGTAGTCAGCGACACCCCCAATTCATCAGGGGTGAAGCGGTCGAAGATGGCGGCGACTGACCCGAAATAATAGTGCCTATCATCGCCCAAGCAGACGTGAACAACTGATTCATTCTTCATCGTGTCTTGATTATAGTGTGCAAAGATACAACCTTTTGTCGGATTTCAAGCACCGGGGAATGACGCTTCAAGGACAACGGAGAAAAACAAGGTTAATTCTTTGTCACACTTGATGGGTTTGGCTAAATTCCATTTGCTTGGCATGATATATGTATCTTTGCGTAATAAACGGATTCCGTCGGTATCAAGTTCATCAACCTTGCCGGGGTTTTCCTTGATATATTCGGACGTGACGGCAACGACTTGTTCGCACATTTCACGGCGGATGCTTGCGACCCTTGAAAGATATTCTTCTTTGGTCATTTGGTCATGTCGTTAAAGTCGAACCATTCACGGGGCGAATTGACCGCCGCTTTTTTGATTTCCCGATAAAAGGCTTTGTTCAGTTTACGAAGCCGGGCAAGATATTCATGGGGTCGCCAATTCCACCCCGGCATCACTTCATTGTCGGCGGCGTAAATACCGCCCGCAGACGGTTCAAAGTGTGCAAGGGCAACCAAGTGTCCATCCTTGATGAAAGCAACGTCGGAAACGCCGCCTTTGGGCTTCTTGGGGTATCTTATAGACTTGCACCCGGAATAATAATCCTGAATGCGCTTTTGTTGTTCAAGGGCGGCGCGGATTTTTGCGGTCTTGTCGCGGCGGAATGCCACGATGTCGGCGGCAACCTTGTGGCGCAGCTCTGCAACATTGATGGGGTCTTGCCCGGTTGCCATGTCGTAAGGCATCAGCCCATCAACGAACATCCGCACGGCGCGGGTGTAGTTTTCTTTGTCCACGATTTTGTCGTGAAGTTCGGTCAGAAACTCAACCGAAAGGTCGAATCGTTCCGAAAGGGATTTGATTGTTGATTCCATGTTTTGAAAAGGGGATTGATTGTTGATTGTCTTTTATTAAAACGGGTGGTGTTCAAACGTCAACGATTGTTCGATGCGATATAATGAATCGGTCGAAAACTCAACCGCCGGGATGTCGTATAACAACCCGTGGGAATGTGTGCGGATGATGAAGCCGTGTCGCGTGTCAAGCCTGATTGATTCGGTGTAAAACGCGCGGGTCGAAGTGACCTTGAAAACGGGGAAATCAACCATGAACAACAACGCGCCTTTGCTGATGTCGGCAAGCGGTGTCCGGGGCGTGTTTCGCTTCAAGTGATATTTGCTTGAAAGCAATCCTTTGATTCTTGCAATGCAGTTCCGGCGCAATGAACCATAAAGCGCATTGATGCACGGGTTCGGGATGTCCGGGCTTGTTGTGTGCAAGTTGAATTTGTAAGGGTTGAATTTTTGATTCATAATTAGTCGCTTTTAATCGCCGAGGGTGTCAAGGATATTGCACAAGGCGCATTCGGCAAGGTCAACATTGTTATTTTCGATTCCTGATTCATTGCGGAACATTGACAATGATTCAAGTGCTTCATGTGCTTTTCGGGCGATGTGTTCCAACACATGGTCAACGGGCAAACCGCCAAAATTGACGGATGTTGTCGTTGTCGTTTTTACGGTTATTTGCTTCATTACTTCTTGCGCTTTTTAAGGATTGAGAAGAACACGACCACCGCGAAAAACGCGATGATACCGATTGCGCACGGAATCCATATCGGCGCAAAGACCCATCCCCAATTCATATCGGGGCAAGTGGTCAGTTTCAGGGCGACCAAAAGCACGGTCAGCCACAAAAGGATGATTGTTGCGATGTCTTTTTTCTTCATTGTGTTATTTAGTTTTCGGGTTCATCGGATAATGGTTGCGTTAAGAAGTCTTTGAGCAACGCGGCATCGACCAACCGCCGGATGCGCGTGTGGGGCATTCCGCCCATATATTCAGGAATCAAGCCTTGCATCCGCCTGACTTCATCAGGCAAAAGGGTGTGCAGCTTGCGCCCCGCCTTTTTCGTAATCATCGCGTCGAAGTGTGCCGCATATCTTGTCAGGGCGGCGAACATCGCACACACAAGGTCGGCTTGTGCAAGGAACATCACCCAATCCGGCAACAAGTCCGGGTTCTTGCGCTTATATTCCGAATGAATCACTTTCCAAGCCCAATTCAACGGGTCGGATTCTTCGATGAATTGTTGCGCGTGTTTGGCGGTGCGTTGGCGGTGTTCCCAATCGAGGGTCTTTGCCCGTTCATGGTCATAATCCGCCCGGATTTGACGCAATGCCCGTGAAAGATGCCTTGTTTCCCGGTTGCCGATGATGCGGGCTAAATCCATAAGGGTGTCGATATAATCCCAAATGACATCGAAGAACACAAACGGCAAATAAGAGATTCGGAACACCGTGTGGCGGTCGAATGCCGTTGTGATGTCAAAGGGCGTTTGCGCCGCCCGTCGCGGCATGATGTCAAACGACGGGGCGGGCATCGGCACAAATCCGGGGTTGTGCTTCTTGATGTAGTCAAGAATTGCTTTCGGGGGTCTTTCCATCATCAAAAAGATTTGGTTGGTTATTATTCCGGGCTTGCATAGCAAACCAATCATTCACGCTTTCGCCGGAAATCCACCATTCAAATACTTGTTCGGCGGAATCGAAACGGTCATATTTGCCCATTGCCATAAGTTCGCGGATTGCCTTAATATAAACCCTTTCGGCGACCAAAGGGAACATTTGCATTTCGCGCCGCTTTGTCGCGGGTTGTGACATCGGGCAAAACATACAACCAATGCGATGAAAGCCTTTGTCATACAAATCGCAATAAGGCAAGTTGTGTTCCCTGATGAAATCCCAAACGTCGGTGTCCGTCCAATTAAAAATCGGGGCAAGCGTTACTTTGTCTTTGCCGCCGCAAGGGGTGTAAGGTATGGCGGTTGTGTCGTGCTTGAACTTCACGAAGCCTTTGCCGGGGATAAAGAGCGCATGACCGCGCGAGAAGCGGCAAATCCCTTTGTGGGTGTTGAAGTACAAGCCTTTTAACGCCTTGATTTCAAGTTTGGCGTTAAGTGCGATTGTTTCGGGGGTACGGGTAAAAGTCATTGTTGCGAAATATTATGCGTATCACTATAAGACACACGGGGTTGTTTAATTGGGGCGACGTGTGCCGCCCCAGTTGACTTATTCGGTTGCGTCGGAAAGATGGTCAAGGCATTCTTGCAAATCATCGGCGGCATAATCAAGGGCATCAATCGCCGATTCCATCTTTTCGCCACGTTCACCGCCTTGCAGTGATTCGGGGAGATTATCGAATGCGTCTTGTTCTTCATCACGGAGTGATTCGATGGTTTCCTTGATTTCTTCGATTTGCGCGGTCAGCTTTTCGATTTGCTTGCGACGGGTATTGTTCATTGTTGCGAAAGATTGTGGAGTTGCCCCCGGTTAAACATTTAGTCTTATAGTAAGACACCGCAAAGTTAGTTGTTATTTTGAAAATAACAAACTTTTTCAAGGAAAAATTTTGCATTTGCAGTGCTATTTTTATGCTGATGCAATGCAAAATGTGAATAAGTCGGGTGTAACTTGCCCCCGCGCCCGTGTATGTATCACTATAAAACACGCTAAATTTGCGGTGATTTGTAAACCAATAACATCACAACAAATGAACATCCAAGAATTACTTGCGTTACTGACTGCAAAATTTTCAGGCGCGCGAAAAGACGGATTAACGCAGTTGGCGCGCGTCCTTGCGCTACAATGTGCGACCAAAGAAGATGCGGAAGCGATTGTTGAAAAACTGACCGATGCGCAAGTCAGCGACTTTATCAAGAACTACCGCGCGGATGTGGACAAAGAGGTGTCCGACGGTGTGAAAACATCGGAAACCAACTTGCGCAAGAAGTATGACTTCAAGGAAAAGACCATCACCGAACCCGGCGGGGGTGGTACTGACAACATCGCCGACATTGTGAAAGCAGCCGTCGCCGAAGCGGTCAAGCCTTATGCCGACCGAATCGCAAGCATGGAATCCGACAACATCAACAAAACAAGGCTTCAACGACTGAACGAAGCGTTGGCATCGTGCAAGGATGAAACTTTCAAGGCGCAAACCCTGAAAGATTTTGCCCGCATGAAGTTCGATGATGATTCTTCTTTCGATGAATACTTGACCGACAAGACCGCCGACATCGCAACCGCAAATCAATCGTTTGCCGACACAAACATGGGTCGTTCCGGCGGTTCGCCCCTTTTCTCCTCAAAGAGCGAATCAGGCGTTTCACAAGCCGTCGCCGACTATGTGGCAAGCAAGAAGCCCGAAAACAATCAGTTCGCGGGCAAAGAACTCTAATGTCAAACCCCTAATTCCTTACAAGCATGACAATGCAGGTAAAACGCAAAAAGGATAGCCGCGTGGTGAAATGTATCGTTCACCGCATCGCCGACATTCCCGGCGGTGTTACGGTCGAAACCGCGACACTTGGCGGCAAGGCACTTTTTGAGGGAACGCCGCTTGGCAAGGGCAAAGACGGTCTTTTCAACGTGGTTAAAACCGCGCAGATTGTGACCGCCACCGATGCCACCGATGCCACCGCTTATGAAGTTGCCAAAGGGCATCACTTCAAGACGGGCGACCACTTTTCAGCCGGGGGCGCAAACGGTCAGGTCATTTCGACCATCGACAAGAGCGACCCCGCAAAGGATGTTATCACCCTTTCCGCGACGCTTGGAAAAGCCGTCAAGGTGGGCGACACCGCCTTTGAGTCCGCCGGAGCGAACACCACCCTTAAAGTTCAGCCAATCGCCATTGCCGGGTCGAACTATGACGTTGACCCCGACGGCGACAACCTTTGGGTTGATGCGTGGCTTATCGGTGCGGTGCGCGAATCCAACGCCCCCGCCGTGTCCGACGCAATCAAATCAGCCCTGAAAGGCATCATCTATTTTTAACCCCTAACACGCCAACATTATGCAGAAAACACTGATGGTGGGGCTTACCGAAAAGGACATGGAAGCGGAAATCCGCACCTATGACCTTAAAGAGTATTATTACCCCACACTTTTTCCGCTCAAAGAAACCAATTCTTTGACGTGGAAAGTGCTTGAAGCGCAAACGGGCTTAAAGATTGCCGCCGACCTGACGGCAAGGGGTTCAAGCATCCCCAAAAAGACCCGCGACGCAATAGCACGCATTCAGGGCGATATTCCCAAAATCACCATTTCGCGTGAAAAACTTGAAGATGAACTTACCGAATACGACATCATGGTTGCGATGGCATCCGGCAATGCCGACCTTATCGCACTTGTCGAATTTTGGGCAGAGGACACCAAGTTTTGTTGGGATGGCGTTGCCGCCCGCCTTGAATGGATTGCGCTCAAACAAATTTCGTGCGGTGGCAAACTGAAAATCACCAATTCAAACAATGCCACCGTCGTAACGGAATATGATTGCGATTACCTGATTCCCGCAGAGCAGAAAATCGGTGTCGCAACATCGTACACAACGGGAACGGCGGGCAAGCCTTTCACAAAGGACATCCCCAACGCCCTGAAAATCGGTCGCAAACTTTACGGCGCGAAATACAAGTTCGCGTTTATGAACGTGGAAACCTTTGAAAAACTTGCATCGCAAGAAGAGGTTTACAAGCGTTGCGCGACCCTTGTTCAGAACCTGACCGACACCAACGATGCGCCCAACTTGCAGACGGTTAACGCCTATCTTGCAAAGCGCACCGAAACTTTCCGTGGCTTGCAGATAATCGTGATTGACCAAGACATCACGGTTGAACTTGCCGACGGCACACGCATCACGGGCAACCCCTTTGAAGATGATGTGATTCTTTTTTCGGAAAGCAAAGTGCTTGGCACAACTTTTTGGAAGAAGCCCATCGAAGCAAAGAAACGCCCCGGCAGCGTTGCCGAAAAGGTCATGCACGGTCACACCCTTGTGCAGAAGTATTCCGACGACGCAACCCCCGTCAAGGAAGTTACCGAGGGCATTGCAAACGCATTCCCCGCATGGAAACTTTCGGGTCGTTCCGTCCTGATGCAGATTAACGCCACATCGTGGACTAAAAACTAACATCGACCGCCGGGGTTGATTCCCCGGATGATTCCCCGGCGGTTTTAACAAGATTTCGACATGGCAACAAAAACCAACAAGGAATATTTGTCAATGAGTTTGGGCAACCTGAACGTGTCCGAAACCGACATTGACGTGATACTACTTAAAGCCGGGATGGACGCGGACGCACCCGCCGACATCGCAGCTTGTGACCTTGCCGCATACAATCGCGTGTCGGTTGTCCTTGCGTCAATGATGCAGAATGTTTCCGAGGGCGGATATTCGATTTCGTGGAACATGGATGCGGTCAAATTGTGGTACAACTCAATTTGTCGGGAACTTGGCAAAGAAAACGTGTTGGAAGCAAAACCGAAAATTCGTAACCGTTCAAACTTTTGGTGATATGGCAAGGGTGAAGCAATATCCGCATTATCTATTTGCCGAAGTCACCGAATCATCGGTTCAGGATGAACAAGGTAATTGGACGGAAGCGAAAGTGTCGCGCAAGTTCCTTTCGATGTGCCGTGAAGAAGCTGACGGGCGCGGGTCTGAATTTCAGGTTGCGGGCGGTGAATATCACAAAGCCACATCCCTGATTCAATGCCCCAAATCTTGCCCGAAAGTCAGCATCGGCACAAAGGTGGTAATTGCAAACGACCGAGATTGCGAAAGCGTCCGAATTGAGGGCGTTTGCCTGAACTTTGACCCCGCACAACTTCATTGTCGGCTATGGCTATAAAACCGAACTTCACCCGTGCCGATGTTGCAAAGCGATTTGACGCATTCTTGGAAATGGTCGAGAAGAAGCAAATCGCCCGATTGAAAAGGTTGGGTGAAATGTGCCTGATTGAAGCCCGAAACAATAAGGGTTACATGATGCAGACCGGGGCGTTGTTGTCCTCAACGGGTTACATGATATTCGTTGATGGCGTTGCGCTTCATTCGCAATTTGACGCGGCAAGCGGCGCGGAATCCAACGCGGCGCAAAACGGCATCAAAGCGGGTCAAGCCCTTGCGGAAAAGGTCGGCAAGAACACAAAGGGCGTTGCCCTTGTGGTGGTCGCCGGAATGAATTATGCGGCATACGTCGAAGCGAAAGGATATAACGTGCTATCGAGTGCCGAACATCTTGCACAACGGGAATTGCCCCGGATGTTAGAAGAACTTATCAGCAACATTAAAGCAGCAGCGGAATGAAAGACAACTTGAAAACCCCTTTCGATACCGACGGCATCTTGTTTCAGTTGCTCAACGGGAAAACGACCATCAACGGCGGTGTTTACGTCGGCGATGCCCGCCCCGAAGATTCGACCGATGAAGATATTGTCGTTAACACAATCGACCTTGAAGCGGACGCATTGCCCCAAATCGGCACGTCCAACATCAACATCTATGTGTCCGACACGTCGAAGAATATCAACGGCAAAATGCAAGTGTCGGCAAACCGCATACGGCTTAATCAGTTAACCCAAGAAGTCTTGAAAATTGTTCGTGAAACCGTCTTGCCGGGGATGAAAGCAACCCCGAAATCGGCAACCATCATGTATGAGCCGACAACCAAGCAGCACTTTATGAACATTCGGATTGATTGGAATATTCAAACGACTTAATTTCAAAAGTTTATGTCAACCACCACGACAAATAAAACCAACCTTATCACGTTGGGTCTTTGCGAAATTCAGGTTGGCGAAGCCGCCCCAACCGGGGTGATGCCCGCGCAGCTCAACAAGATTGGCAAGACCTACAAGGACACCGCCAAGATTGCGCAAGATTCATCCGACGTGACGGAACATTTCGAGGAAGGCAAAGCCGCCCCCGAAGTGCGCCGCAAATCGCGCAAAATTCCGACCCTGACATTCTCCATCATGGATGCGTCCGTGCAAGACCTTGTGGATTATGTCGGCGGCGATGATGTCGGCACGGACGGCAAGCCCGTTTGGGGTTACGACGGCAACGAAGTGGTCGCAAACAAGGCAATCAAGGTCATTACCGAACAAGGACTTGACTTTGAAATTCCCAACGGCGACATCGAAGCCGTTATCAATGCCGACCTTACCGCATCCGGCATTTTCCTTGTGGACTTCACCGTTACGCCGATGGCGGTTTCATCCGGCAAGGCGTTACGCGGCATTCCGCATGAAGAACCCGCAAAGTCCTGATGCGGGGAAACGCTAATTCACACGCCCCCGGAGAGTGCCGAACACCCTTTGGGGGCGTTTTTCCTTAATTCTCACATTGCAAATGGAAGAAGCAAACAAAACACCCCTTGAAAAAGAGAAAGCCGAATTGAATGCCCTTATCCGCAAGGGTGTGTCGTTTGAGGTCAAGGACATCGAAGTTGTGACCGAAAAGCGATTTTTCGGGCTTATCCGCAAACGTCGGCTTGTCGAGGTGACACGCAAGTTCACCATTGAAGAACCGACCCTTTCAACCCTTGACCGCCTTTCAGCCGAATGGATAGAATTAACCATTGATGAAACGGCGTTGAAGTCCGATGATGCGATGGTCAAAGCCCGCACGATGGCGCATGAACATTCAATCCGTTGCGCCCGCATCGTGGCAATCGCCGCACTTGGCGTTGACCGCCTGAAATGCAGTATCAAGGGCGGATTCCCGCATTGGGTCGAGGACACCGAAAAGTTAGACAAACTGACCGAATTATTCGCCCGGCAAATCAAGCCGTCACGATTGCACCAATTCGCCGTGTTGGTCAATTCAATGTCCAATATGGGGGATTTTATGAACTCTATTCGATTGATGTCAACAATCGACCGCACGACAACGCCGATTCGGATAGAGGGAAACAAAGGGGTCTAAATAGCCCGCACGGTCGCCGGGGTGCGTTGTGTGCGCATTTCGGGTGGACTTATGACTACCTAATGAACGGCGTTGCGTGGGGGCTTGTCGAAAGAATGATGATTGACGCACCGAGTTATGACACCGATTCCAACCCGGACGTTCAGGAAATCGCCCTTTCCGAGAGTAACCAACAACAAGTTTTGAGTTATGTAAATTCAATGATGTAAAATGGCAGATATTGACGGCGGCGGATTGTCCTTTACGTCCGACATGGACAATTCCCAACTTGAAGCAGCTATTCAAGAAACCTTGCGCCGTGTGCAAGGCTTGTCCGACGGCATGGTTGGTGTCGGTGATACCGTTGACAAGACGGTTGCCGAAATCGGCACGATGCTTGGAAAAATCGGCGAGGAATGCGAAAAGCAAGAAACGGCGATTTGGAAACTTGAAGATGAATTTGAAGCCCTGAAACAACTTTCATCGAAAGAATGGGAGAAGAACGGGTGGTCGGAAGAATACAAAGCCTTAAAAGACAAGCAAAAGGCGATTCAAGGCGAAATTGCGACACGCAAGCAGCTTTTGAATGAATTGCGGAATCAGTCGGATGAACTTGATTCCGCCCGTGATGCCATGCTTGCCGAACAAAAGGCGGTCAATGACAACGCAAAGTCACAAGCATCTTTGCGAACCCGGTTGCGCGAACTCAAAATGGAAATGGTCGAGTTGGAAGCCGCCGGGCAACGTAATACGGCACGTTATCGGGAAGTGCGGGCAGAAGCCGCCGCCCTGACTGATGCGTGGGGCGATGCGCAAGCACAAGCCAACGCCCTTGCGAATGATGATGCCGGATTCGCGGGTGTCATGTCAGGTCTTACGGGCTTGACGGGCGGTTTTTCCGCCGTTGCGGGCATGATGGGGCTTTTCGGTGATGAAAGCGAGGATTTGCAACAACTAATGTTGAAAACGCAGTCGATTATGGCGGTGACAAACGGTTTGATGCAAGTTTCCCAAGCCCTGAACAAAGATTCCGCATTCATGCTTTCCACCGTCGGCGCATTGCGTGAATGGTGGAACGGGCTTCTTGAAGTCGGGCGCGACATTCAGGAAGATGACAACGAAGCACTTGCAGAAAACACCGCCGGACAAGTCGAGAACACCGCCGCCACGGGTCTTAATGCCGCAGCTCAACAAGCAAGCACAACCGCCGCCCGTGCTGATACCACCGCGACCGGGGCGAACACCGCCGCAACCGGGGCGAACACCGCCGCACAAGGGGCAAACACCGTGGCGACCGGGGCGCAAGCCGCATCCGCAAAGGCGGGAACGGTTGCAAACATCGGTCTTGCCGGGGCTTTCCGTATGGTCGGCGCGGCGATTAAGTCAATTCCCGTGTTCGGTTGGATTCTTGCCGGAATTTCCGCCCTTATCGGTCTATATTCACACTTTTCAAGCAAAGCCGCCGAAGCAAAAAAAGCGCAAGAAGAATTTTCCAAATCCCTTGTTGAAAATTGTTACAAGCCCATCGGCACAATCAAAGATTTGTCGGCGCGGTGGGTTGAATTAGGTGACAATTTGGAAGCCAAAAAGAAGTTCATCGAAGAAAACCGCCAAAAGTTTGATGAGCTTGGCGTGTCGATTAACGGTGTGACCGATGCCGAAAACTTGCTTGCCGCTAACAAGGATGCATTCATTACCGCACAAATCGAAAAGGCAAAAGCGATGGTTTATGTGCAAATGGCAATGGAAAAGCAAAAAGAAGCGATGCTTAAACTTGCCGAGCGTGACCGGGAAAGTCAAACCGTTACCAAGTTGGGCTTAAAAGGTTGGTATTCCCCGTGGAAAGAAAAAAACGAAGAATATAAAGCATTATTGGCGGAATCTGATAGCCTTTTTGCACAAGCCCGCAGCCACGAGCAAGCAGGGTTCAACACACTTCAAGAAGCAAGCATTGAAAGCACCCAGCAGTATGCCGAGGGGTCTTTGGGCGCGATTGAACAAGCAATTTCATTGAAGCAAGCCGCCTTGAAGAACCTGACCGACAACACGGCATATAAAAACGCACTTGCCGAACTTGCCGAACTTCAAGAGCAAGCCAACAAAATCACCGGGAACAAGACCAACCAATTCAAGGTTTCCGGCGGCGGGGGCGGTGGCGGCACAAAGACCGACCCGTTCTTGGAAAAATTGCAGAAGCGCAAAGCCGAATATCAACGCTTTTTGAAATGGGTAAATTCCGGCGATTCCGTGCTTGTCGCATCCGCCAATCAGGAATTTGCCGGGCTTCTTGAACAAGGGGCGACCTACATTGATTATTTGAGGAAGCAACGCGACCAAATCTTGGCGGTCGATGTCGCCGCCCGGACAAAGGAGCAGAACAAGCAGTTGCGCACCCTGAATGACCAAATCGCCGAAGAAACGAAACGCACCGTCCTTGAACAATTCAATCAAGAGTTGTCCGAGCAACTGACCAACGCCAAATCGGTGATTGAAATGCTTAATATCATTGAACGTCGCCGACAAGAACTTGCCAAAGACGGCACGGAAATTGACAACGGCAAATCCGACATCTTGGATGATGCCGAAAAGGATGCCCGGAAACAAGCAAAGGAGCAGACCGAAGCATTGCTTGATGAATTTGCGTCTTACACCGACAAACGCCGCGCGATTGAAGAACAATTCAACAAGGACATGGAATTGCTTAACCGCGCCCGTGCCGCCGCCACAACTGACGCAGACCGGGCAAGTGTTGATGCCGCCATTGCCAACCGTCGCCGTCAATATGAAAAGGACACCGACGGAACGGGTGATGCCGATTATGACAAGTTGGTTGAACAATACACGGGGTATGAGCAGAAACGCGCCGCCATCGCTAAAAAGTATGATGAAGAACGCCGCCTTGCCCGTGAACATGGCGACCAAGAGATGCTTGCCCGCATCGCAAATGCAGAGCAAGAAGAACTTTCCAAGTTGTCGAATGAGATATTGACCCAATCAGCCGATTGGCAACTTCTTTTCGGCAATTTAGAGGGCTTGACCACATCCACAATCGAGCGTCTTATTAAGAACATCGAGGAACAAAAGATTCAGTTTTCGGGCGACTTCAACCCCGCCGACCTTGCCGCCATCAATGAGCAGCTTGAAAAGGCGCGTGATGAAATCAACAAACGAAACCCGTTCAAGGCGTTGGGCAATGCCTTTGAAGAATTGCGCCGTCAAATGTCCGACAACAAGTTATTGTCGAATGACAACGACCCGTTCTTGGCGGAACTCAAAGCCAAAGAAGATGAATACAAACTTTATACGAAGTGGATTCAGTCGGGCAACAAAGACCTTGTGCAAGGGTCGCAAGATGCCTTTGCCGGGCTTCTTGCGCAGGGTGGCACATACCTTGATTACCTGAAAGGCAAGAAAGCCGAATTGCAAGGCAAAATCGACATGGGCGTTGAAGTCGGAAATTCAATGCAAGTTATCGACGCATTAATTCGCAAGGTTGAATCCGGCAAGTCGGCGGGCGACCTGATGAAAGATGCGTTGAAAGACGTGTTTTCAAATGTCGGGTCAACATTAAGCCTTGTTTCCGGCACATTCGATTCCGTCGTGTCAGGCATGGAAAAGATGGGCGTTGCGATGGATGAAGAAACACAAGCGATTCTTGGCGACATCGGCGGCATCCTTTCGGGCGCGTCGCAAGCCGCCGAGGGCATTGCGTCCGGCAACCCCCTTGCCGTGATTCAAGGTTCAATCACCCTTTTATCGTCGGCATTCGACTTGTTCAATTCCCGTGACCGCAAAGCCGAAAAATCCATCAAGCGACACAAGGAACAAATTGACATCCTTTCCAATGCTTACAAGCAACTTGAATGGAACATCAACAAGGCGTTGGGCGGTGAAGTTTACAAGAATCAGCAAGCCGCCATCCGTAATATGCAACAACAACAAGCGCATCTTTACGGCATGATTAACGATGAACGGAGCAAGAAGCACACCGATGATGGCAAAATCCGGGAATATCAAGAGCAGATTGCCGAACTTTCCCGTTCCATCCAAGATATGCTTGATGAAATCGCCAATGACCTTGTGCAGACCAACGCAAAGGACTTTTCTTCTTCACTTGCTGAAAACCTTGTCGGGGCTTTTGAAAAAGGCGAATCCGCCGCGAAAGCCTTTGAAGATACCGTCAACGAGGTTTTGAAGAATGCCATCGTGAATCAGTTGAAGAAAAAGTTTCTTGAACAGCAGCTTCAAGGCGCACTTGACAACCTGACCGATTCGATGGGTTATTGGAACGGCGATGATTTCGTTTTCGACGGACTGACCGATGCGGAGATTGCCGCATTCAAACAAAAGGTTCAAGCCGCCGCCAATAACTACAATCAGGCGTTAGGCATTTATTCGGACTTGTTCAAAGACCTTACCGATGAAGAAGATGCCGACACGTCTTTGACCGGGGCGGTCAAAGGTGTTTCCGAGGAAACCGCGTCACTTGTCGCCGGGCAAATGAATGCCGTGCGCATCAATCAACTTGAATGCAAGGACATTTTGCGTCAACAACTTCTTGTCCTCAACACGATTGCCGCCAATACCGCATTCAACAAGCATCTTGCGAAAATCGACCAAATCATCACAATACTTGAAGCCAACGGCGGCGATTCTTTGAGGTCGCAAGG
>PXZU01000027.1_pt1 | contig 24016 bp, 35 predicted proteins | sample 2941351 | NCBI WGS metagenome assembly PXZU01 (sample SAMN08721892, study PRJNA434045) | Viral metagenome, whole genome shotgun sequencing project. | isolation source: viral particles isolated from 30 fecal samples collected over 86 days | host: Mus musculus | place: Germany: Kiel | collected 2017-06 | reverse complement strand
GATTATCGGTGTAATAGCAATGATTTTGTTGTTGTTATATACGCGCTGCGAGGCTTTCCGCGAGGCGATAAATAATCTTGTCGGCACACTCACAAGCGCATTGCAACCCGCTATGGAGGCGGTGCAAAGTGTGCTTGAAATGGTAATGTCGTTTATAACACCGATAATCGACCTCGTGGGCGGCGTGCTTGCCGAGGTTATAAACACGCTCGCGGCTGCATTGCAACCCGTAAACGATATTATTGCGGAGTTATTCTCGTTGCTGCAACCGATTTTCGATATACTAACCGAAACTATCGGCGCAATATTAGAGCCGTTACAACCGATGTTGTCGGCGTTATTTTCGATATTGCAACCGATTTTGCAAGTCGCTTTAATACCTATCAAACTCGTATTACAAGCGTTGCAAGTGCCGCTCAAAATGATTGGTACGTTGCTCGGGTGGTTGTCGCCGCTCTTTCAAGTTTTCGGCAATATCGTCAACAAGATTTTCGGCGGCGTTGTAAAGGTTATCAACTTTGTACTCGGGTTTATTGAGGACGCTATCAACTTTGTAATCGGTATCATTAACGGCTTGATTGACGGCGTAAACAAGGCTCTCGGTTGGCTTGGCGTACACATCGACCGCATATCCGAGGTTAAGTTGCGCATTGACACAAGCGACATCGAGGACATGGACGACGTAAACGCGATTATCGACTCAACACCGCCGTCGTCGAGCGAAAGCGGCGACCAAACGTACGACAAGATAGGTGCGGGCGGCACGACGGGCGACGTTTACAACAACGATTATAGTACCAACAACAAGACGCAAAATATTACGGTTACGATCCAAAACTATGCGTCGGAGGTTGACACCGACGCACTTGTCAAAGAAATCAATATCAAACTCGCGGAGGCTATGTAATATGAGAAAGTTTTTTTTGCATACATACGACAAAAAAAAGTCTTTTGATTTGAACACGGAATCCGCGCTCGCCGCCGAGCCTACGGGACTCGGCAACTCTTTTACCATTGCGTACAAGGAAAGCGACAAAGGCAAGCACCCCGTGAACGTTACCCCGAGTTTTGAGCCGATAGTGTTAAAAATCTACTTTAACGCCGACGGTACGACGGGTTACACGAATTACAAAGGACTCATGCTATTTTTGGCGGAGTGTGGCACAAACGAGTTTTTGTTTGAATATCAAGACGGCGTTACCGACAAGTATTGCGATGTAATATTTAAGTCAAACACAAAAAGCGAAATCGACGAGGAAGGCGTTTTTTGCGAGTCGTTTACCTTTGAGCGTCAAACCTATTGGTACGAACGCGTCGACGACTCGTTTGCATTGAAAAACACGGACGCGGACAAAACCCGCTTTCCGCTCGGCTTTCCTTTCGGGTTTTTCGGGCAAGTGTTTAACAAAAAGCAATATGTGTCAAACCCCTTCCACATCGCCGCCCCGATAACAATTACAATCTCGGGGCAAATACGAGAAAATATCCGCATTTACATCGCAACGTTAGACGACAAGATTGTTGCTGAAATCAAACTCTCGACAAACAATGTCGACGGTCGCGTGATAGTTATTGAGCCGAACTTGAAAAAGATAACCGTTACACAAAACGGTGCGGTGTCGAACGGCTACGGCTTGACCGATAAAACAAAGCAATCGTTTTTGTACTTGCCGCAAGGCGACTATTACATCGGCTCGGACATGGACGAATTGGACGCGGGCGAAATTGCTTTCGCGGTTAAACGTTATTTGCTCGATTAACGGAGGCGGCGATGTACATAGCGATTTACGACGAAAACAAAAATCACATATCGAACGTCGACAACGTGTCCTACGATTTGACACAGCGCGTTTACGACCCCGATACGTTTAGCGGCGAGGGCGTTTGCACCGACGACATTAACGACGCAGCGGTCGCCGTTGCGTGCGACGAATACGGCAACCCCGAGTACGCTTGTCTTGTCGACAACATCAAGGCGGACGGCAAAAAGCGCACAATCAAGGGTTTGGACTTTAAGACGCTTTGGGACACCGAAATCCTACTCGATTTTACGCAAGACGGCAGTTTTGACGGCAAGTTGTCGACGTTGTTTAACGTCGTCAAACAAGCGGTGTTCGATACCACCGACGCGACCGTCGGCAAAATACCCGTCGAGGTGGTTATCCCGACCGACAACACCGACACGACGGCGACGTATGGCTCGTATCAAGGGCAATACATTATCACGAACGCGTACAAGTTTTTGAAATGTTACCTCAAATTTTACGAGTACAACATCGAGTCAAAGTACGACATTGTGGCGGGCAAAATCATTTTTACCTTTGTGAAAAACGCCGACGTTGTAGACGTTGATTTGAGCGATTTTATCTATGAGTTGACAACTACATCGTCGACGACAAACAAAACGGTTGCAACGCTTAAATACGACACCACAACGCCCGCTACGGACGCGGACGGCAACATCATTTATACGGACGTGCAAAAAGTCGACAGCAGCGGCAACCCGGTGTTTAACGACGACGGCTCGCCCGCATACGAGCCGAAACATCAACCCCGACCGTCAACGTTGGCAACAATCTACTATTACCGCGACCGCGATAATAACATCGTGCAATCAAATGCGGCGGGCGCAATTGCCGGGCGTATTTACCCCGTCAAAACAAAGTGGTACGAGAAAGAGTATTTATCCGACGCGCAATTTGACGCGGTTTACGAACTCGCAAACAGTCGGTACGTCGACAACATCATTATCGACAACAATTTGACGATTGATCCGATTGACTTTGGCATATACGCGCTTTACACAAAAGTGCGGCTCTACTACGAAGGGCGACTCTACAAAACGCTGCCGATTAGCGAAAAAATAACATCGCTCGACGCGGAAGGCAAAAACGTAAAAATCAAACTCGGTTTTAAGAAAATATTACTAACCGAAATTATTAAAAATTAGGAGGCAAAGACATTGATTAGACCCGTAACATATCAAGGCGTTTTCAACTTTGACGCGCACTTGTACGCGTTGGAAATCAAAAGCCGCTTTATCGACCAAAACGCGGCAAACGGCTACTACACGGGATACGGCAGCGAACTCGCCGCAACCGTCGTCGGCAATCAAATCAAAATCGGCACGGGCGCGTTTGTAGTGCAAGGGCGCATGAACGAAATAACAAGCGCGGAACTCGTAACGCCGCAAATGTTTAACAATTTTGTCGGCTATGTAGTGGCGCGTATCGAAACGTACCACCCCTCGGACACGGAAAACTGCACACTTAAAGCGGTCGTCAATACGGCATTTAGTGAAATCGCATTGTTGCAAGAGGATATTTACGCAGCGGCGGCGGACAACGAAAACAAAGTCTACGAATTACCGCTCTACTCGTTTGAAATCAAAAACGGCGCGATTGTGAATTTAACAAAACTCATAAAACCCGTTGACGACTACGCCCGAGTACAAGCGCAAATCAACGAACTTAAAGCGACAACGGACGCGGCACTCGCTGCGGCAAACTCGGCAAAAGCCGAGGCTCTTGCGATAGCGAACGCCGCAAACTCAAAAGCCGACTCGGCGGTCGAAACCGCGGGCAACGCGCAAACGGCAGCGGCAAGCGCGGTCGAAACCGCGGGCAACGCCGAACAAACCGCAAATGCAGCAAGCACAACGGCGGACGCAGCGTCGGCAACCGCAAACAATGCCGTCGACGTGGTAAATCAACAGCATGCAGCAATGACCGCCGAAATTAACGCTCTTGCGCAACAAATCGGCACAAAGCAAGGCACAACCGTAACACAAGACGGTACACCGCTTGCGACCTTCGAGGCGAAAGGTTTAATCGATGTCGCCGACACAATAGTAATTAAAGGCGGCAACGCATAGGAGGAATTATGGCACAAAAAAATGTAATGGCAAAATTGCAAATGCGCAACGACACGGCGGCAAATTGGGAAAGCGTGAATCCCGTACTCGATGTCGGCGAGATTGGCTACGACACAACTAACAAAAAAACCAAAATCGGCGACGGGGTTACGCCGTGGGTTGACCTTGATTGGTTTGCAACCGAAACAAAACCGTCGTTTGCAAAAAACGATTGGGCGCGTATCGCTGCGTATGCCGAGTCGGGCAAGGCGGCGGACGTTTACAACGTCGGCGACGAAAAGGTTATCGAACTATCGACGGGCGAAACTATTACCCTCGTAATACTCGGCTTTAACCATGACGACAAGGCGGGCGGCGGCAAAGCGGGCATATCTATCGGTATGAAAAACTGCCTCACGACAAAGTATCCGATGAACGCGTCAAACACCAACGTCGGCGGTTGGGACGGCTCGGCAATGCGTACAAGCATAATGCAAACGCTATTCTCGCAATTGCCCGCCGACTTGCAAGACGTAATCAAACCCGTACTTAAAAAAGCGACGGCGGGCAACGCGGCAACAAACATTACAACATCGACCGATAAATTGTGGCTGCTTTCCGTAATCGAAATTATGGGCGACATCGCGCCCGCAAATGGCAATGGTTACGTCGACGAGGGCGAGCAATACGAATATTGGCGCACGATAAAAGACGGCGCGGGTACGGGTACGGCGGCAAACCCCGACCGTATAAAGACCGCGGGCGACGGCGGTGCTGCGACTGTTTGGTGGTTGCGCTCGCCTCTTGTCGGCGATACGTCCCGCTTTCGCAACGTCTCCGCGACGGGTACTGTCCGCTACTACTCCGCGGGCTCCTCGTACGGCGTGTCCTTCGGCTTTTGCGTTTAATCACTCAATCGAACAATCGCGCCCCTTGTATGGGGCGCGGATAACCACAACACGGAGGTGTCAATATGACCTACAATCTCAAATCACAACCGACAAAACAAGCGGGCGACGCTATAATTGCAACGGCGTTAAACGGCGTTGTGTATAGCGAAAACAACCGCGTACACGTCAAAACAAATACGCGCCACGTCGTGTATAAATTTGACGGGTCGCCCGTCGGTTGGTACGCTCGCAATCTCAAAAACGGCGACGAAATTTACCTCGGCACGGGCGCGAGTCCTACCGTTGACCTTGAAAATTTAGAGGTAAAAAGCGTCTTGCGTTGGGAGTCGATAAACCAACCGCCCGCCCCGTCCACCGACGACGCGGGCGGCGACGAGGTAAAGTAAACTATGTCCGTCCCGAAATCGCAACGCAGCGAGAGCGTCATACAATTTTTAGAAACCGCCCGACAATTGGAAATCTACACAATCAAAGAGTGTGCGCGTTTTCCTAAACGGTTTATGTTTTTGATAACAAAAGATATTGTCGGGTTAGCGACGAAAGTGTACAACGACGTAAAGGCTGCAAACAGCATTTACCCGACGAACGCCGCGGAGGTACAACTCCGCAAAAACTACATCATACAAGCAAATTGCGCGTTGCAATGTCTTTTATCGCAACTCGACATCGCCCGCGAGTTTATACGGTCGACCGACAAAAACAAGCCTATTACAAGTACGGTTTGGGAGGGTTGGGTAAACCTCATAACGAACGAGGCAAAGTTGCTTGCGTCGCTAAAAGAGAGCGACAAAAAGCGATACAAAGATTTAACGTAACGCACACATAGGTTATACGCTGCAAGTTTTGCGCCGTGGTTGCGCTCGCCTAATGTCGGCAATACGTCCAACTTTCACAACGTCAACACGACGGGTAATGTCAACAACAACAACGCGGGCAACTCGTACGGCGTGTCCTTCGGCTTTTGCATTTAATTATAGACTCGACAAAGTAACCTAAAATATGGGCGAAATCAATGTCTTTGCAAAAGGAGTGTATGACCTTTCCGCAACGGATAAATATATACCTCGATGTAGTCAATCGGACGCTACTTGCATTGCCGTCTATTGCGGTATGACGGTTTAATGGTTGGCACTACGGGCAATCCATATCCGCAACTATAAAAGATTGTACGGGGTATTTGGTAGGTATGAACAGCAAGGAAAGACACGAGGCGCGGTATCAACGCCGCAAAGCGCAACGCGAGGCGAAAAAGCAACAATTGTGTGCCGCCCGCGACGACTACGACAAGGTTTTCACGTTCGACAACCTTTACAACGCGTATCGAAAATGTTGCCTCGGTGTTGGTTGGAAAGCAAGCACGCAACGCTACAAGGCGAACGCGCTGCAAAACGTCAACAACACGCTTTCCTTGCTGCGTAATGGCGGTTTTAAGAGTCGCGGATTCTACGAGTTTGATAGGTGCGAGCGCGGCAAACTGCGCCACATCAAAAGTATCCATTTAAGCGAGCGCGTCGTGCAACGCTGCTTGTGCGACAACTCGCTCGTGCCGATGTTTAGTCGCTCGTTTATCTACGACAACGGTGCTTGTATCAAGGGTAAAGGTATTAAGTTTGCGATTGATAGGTTAAAATGCCACCTTCAGCGGCATTACCGCAAATACGGTACGGACGGTTACGCGCTTGTGTTTGATTTTTCAAAGTATTTTGACAACATACAGCACGAGCCGCTAAAACAACGCGTCGACAAGGTTTACACCGATACGCGCCTCGCTGCGCTTATGAAACAACTTGTCGGCGACTTTGGCGACAAGGGACTCGGTTTGGGTAGTCAAGTGTCGCAAGTGTCGGCACTTATGTATCCGAACAAGATAGACCACTATATCAAGGAAAAATTGCGCATTAAAAATTATGCGCGTTACATGGACGACGGCTACTTGATCCACCCGAGCAAAGAATACTTGCAAAAGTGTTTGGACGAACTCCGCGAGCAATGTGCGACGTTGGGTATCAAACTCAACGAGAAAAAGACACAAATTGTCAAGTTGACCCGCGGCATACCTTTCTTAAAGCGTCGGTTTATCTTGACCGACTCGGGTGCGGTAATAATCAAACCCGCCCGCAAAGGCGTAACGAAAATGCGCCACAAATTACGCACATACCGCGCTTGGGTCGACTGCGGTAAAATGACGGTCGCCGAGGCAAATGCGTCGTGTACGTCCTTTATCGGCGGCATAAAGCGGTGCAATGCGTATCGAACGATACAAAATATCGGGCGACTATTCTATCAATTATTTGGGGAGGTACTCTATGGACTTAAAGGGCGATTTGCAAAAAATTATCAATGACGGCGCAACCGCGCCTATTACCCCGGCGGACGAAACACCCGCCCCGGCGGAAACACAAACCGTTGTGCAGCCGCACGATCCGTCGCAAGCATACGCGGCGGCACGCGCTTTTGCCGAGGTGCAAGCGACGACCGATATTGCAACCGACCCGACGCGGGCGTTGCAAGCAAAACTCAACTCGAAAGTCGCCGAACACATCGACACGTCGCAAAAGGTTGCGCAAAAAATCGACGAAACCGCCGACCGCCTTGTTGATAAAGGTTTGAAAGCGCAAGAGAACAAAGCCGACGCGCAAATCACGTTATCCGAGGACGAAAAAATCGAGGCGGACTTTACCAAAAACAAGAGCGAGTATTTATATCACGGTATCGACCACAAGGTCGACAAAGCGTGGAAACGCAACCTCTTGTTGATTATCAACGATTTTTGGTTTGTGATTTGGGCAATCGTGAGTTGCTTTACCATTGTACCCGTGAGTACGTTTTTGAGCCGCATAAAGGCGTTAAAAGGCGTTGTCAAGGGTTGCGCCGTAACCGTCGGTATTTTGCTTGTGCTTGCTATTCTCGGCGGCATAACGTACGCAATACTGCGTGCATGCGGTATAAACATTTTCGGTTAAAAGCGGGCAACCGCGTTTAACATATCGGCGACTGTTGGGAAATAGACGCACAAAAAATCTTACAAGGAGGTACAAGGCTATGGACGAAAACAAAATTGTCATTGTGTCCGACGAAAACGGCGTTGTTGCGTTTGACGACATCACTATCAAGCACGACACCGTAAATCGCGCCGAGGTTGCCGAGGTTGAGGCGGAAATCGCCAAACTCGAAAACGACAAAGTTGCGATTGACAACCGTATCGTTGAACTCAAAGCAAAAGTGTTGTATGCCAAAAAGGTTATTGCAATTGCGGACGAAAAGTTGAAAGCCGACGCGGACGCGGCGGCGGCAGCCGTTGAATCCGTCGAAAGCGAAACCCCGGCAAACAGCACCAACGACACCGTGTCCGAGGGCGAGGCGAGTATTCTTGCCGATGTTGTCGGCGACGACGTTACCGCCGACAATCCCGAGGGAAATTAAAGGAGGTAATGTTTATGCAAAACACGGAGGCACAAGTTATCGAGTGGGCGATTAAAAAATTAAAGTCTTACGATAACGAAAAGAAACTGTATAATTTGTCGGCGATAATTCTTTCGGTACTTGACGTATTGTGCGGGATAATCTCGATATTTTATACATCAATGATTGTAACATCAGTCATTGCGTCAATTATATGTGGTACAATTTGGGGCGGACGGTTTATACAACTCATAAAAGCCGAGCGACTCGCAAAGGCTTTGAAAATCTTGTCGACCGCAAGTATCACATACATAACCGCCCGAAAAAAAAGGAGTGAATTTATGAAAAAGTTTTTTGATAACCTCAAAAACAACCCGCTTACAATCGTGTTTGCCGTTATCGGCGGCGGCGTAATGGGTTTTGCTGCTTATAAACTCGCTCAACTCTACTTTGTCGCGCTGCCGCAATGGGCGTACATCTTGCTCGCAATCGTTGCGGCGATACTTACCGTTGTGTTTGTGGTGTTGCTCGGTTGGGACAATCTCAAATCGGCAATATTACGCAGCGCAAAAAAGACGTTAAGCACCGACGGGTATAATGCACTCGTCGAAACGGTCGACGCGCTGAAGGCGAAAGAGGCTAAACAAGCCGAAATTGCCGCGGCGACCGCCGCACACGACAAAGAGGTCGAGCAAGCAAGGCAAATTATAGCCGAGCGCGAAAAGCAAAACGCCGAGTACAAAAAGGCACTCGAACTACTTGCAAGCATGAACGCAGCCGACGCGGCAGCGGCGCAACCCGCGCCGAAACCGCCCGACGAGGCGGCGGATAAACCCGTCGATATACTTACGCAAGCAGCGTCGACCGCCGACACGGACGCGGCAACGCCCGACACGCCGAGCATATTATCCGACATCGAGTAATCGCTCGGCAACAATCAAAATTAAAAGACACCCGCAAGCGTTTGTTTGCGGGTGTTTTCCGTTTTTGCAAAAGAAAAAGACAACCGTTATCGGTCGTCCCTTTCTACGATAATGCCCGCAACACCATTTACAAAAATGTACCGTATTTGTCGGTGTTCAAACTTTATCCCTATTGGCGGGGCGAGGGTGTTAGAGTTTGAACACCCGCCAACGCGCACGCACGCGCACGCACGCGTATTTGCCCCGTGTCGGCTCTTTGCGCCCTCGTCGGGCAAGTTGTCGAGTAAACCGTCAATCGCCGCGTCGGTGTCGTCCTTGCCGATGTACGACATCTCTTTGCCGCCGTTGACGTTAAAGTATATTACAATCTTGTCGTCGTATAGGTATATCGCCCGCACAAGGTTGTCGATTATGCGTTTTTGAAACTCGGGGTCGTGCGGGTCGCCCTTGACGTACTCGGCGACAAACGCAACGATGTCGTCGCGGGTAATTTTCAAACCCGCCTCTAACTCTAACTTTGATTGTTGCTCGGTTAGGTCGGCAAGCAACGCCGACAACTCGACGATTTTATCGTTTAGGACTTTGACGACGGCAGCGTCAACGCCCGACACCATAAGATTGACCGCGTTGTCAATCTCTTTTTGTACGCGGCTGCGCTCGGCGGTAACGCGCTTTATCTCGGTTTGCGACGTGCGCGACTCATAGTATTTGATAACGTCGTCGGCAATTACACCAACGCGGCGCGGGTCGGAAAGGTACGCGACGGTTTGCTCGCAAACGTACCACTCGATAAAGTCTTTTTTTTCGTTGAGTTTGTTGCAAGCGCGTTTTTTCTTTCGCGTGCTACACGCGTAATAATGATATTTAGTGCCGAGTTTGCCCGTCCCGCCGTCGGCGACCATTGACGCGCCGCAATGCCCGCAATATAACTTGCCTTGCAATAGGTATGTGATCCGCGCCGAGTTTGCGCCCGCAAAGTATTTATTTGCTTGCGCCCGCTCTTGCGCCGCGTCGAAAACGCTTTGCTCGATTATCGGCGGGTATATCGTATCGCACAAGCGGTCGCCGAACATAAACCGACCCGTGTACTTGGCGTTGGGTATAATCTTGTCGAACGACCGCCCGCGGAAAGGCTTGCCGTTGAGCCGATAACCTTGCGCATTGAGGGCGGCGGCGATGTCTATTTTGCTCGTGCCTTTGACGTACTCGGCAAAGATGTACCGAACGACGGCGGCAGCGTCCTCGTCTATCACGACGTGCTTGCCGTCTTTTTTATACCCGAAAATCAACCGACCGCCCGTGTACGTCCCGTTATTAACCGATGTCGTCAAACCCTCGCGGACACGCTTTGATAAACGCTTGCTATACCGCTCGGCGTTCCACTCCAAAAACATTTGGTAAAACTCGCCCTCCTCCGACTCGCTTATGTTTTCGGTCGCCGATACGAGTTTGACCCCGTTTTGCATAAGTTGAAAGTTGTACATTGTCGAGTAATAGCGGTTGCGGGCAAATCTATCTATCATATAGACGATAACGCAATCAAACGCGCCCGTCGCCGAGTCCGTAATCATTTTTTGAAACTGCGGGCGGTTTACGTCCGTACCCGTCTTGTGCTTGTCGGTGTAGACGTTTACGACGTTGATTTTGTGTTGTAGCGCGTACTCGCGGCAAACGCGGATTTGCCCCTCGATAGTTTGCTCATTTTGCCCGTGCGACGAATACCGCGCATAAATTACAGCGTTTTGCATATCAAATACCTTTGCAACCTCGCCAACTGCGGCGGGGTTTTATTTTTTGCTTTCGAGGTCGTACGCGAGCGTCAAAAGCGCGTATTTGCCTTTTGCGTCAAGTGATCCATATACCCGCAACAATTCTTGCTCGAACTCGGACGCGGCTGCCGCTGCGCCGTCGTGTATAGTTACGGCGTTATTATTGTTGCCGTCGCCGAAAATACCTTGCTTTACATCAAGGGCGGCGGGCGTAAACGGTGCGCCCGTGCAAAGGTAATCGCACGACACGCCGAGATACTCGGCAATCGGTGCAATGAGGTTTGCCGACGGGTCGCAATTCTTTGCTTTCCACGCCGAAACGGTCGCTTGCCGTACGCCGATAGCGTTTGCGAGGTCGGTTTGAGTCTTGTGTTGCGCTTTCATTAAGTCGAAAATACGCTCGGAAATTGTCATAAAATATACCCTCCGTTTGATTTGTCAAAAATATTTTTGTATTTTTTAGGAAATATCGCATAAAACCATTGACAAACACGGAAACATCGTATAAAATATAACCGAGTTATGGAAAAAGCGTATAAAAAACGCCTCCACGACTCGTCGGTATTTGGCAAGCGTGGTTTTTGCGGTAATTTATAGTAGCGTATCAATTATAGCAAATCAAATTACGCTTGTCAATAACCGAGTTATAACAAACCGTAAAATAATTATCGGAGGTGCGTAAAAGTGTTTGACGAAAGAGTAAAAACAGCACGCGAGGCGGCGAAACTCTCGCAAGCCGAGGTCGCCGAGGCAATCGGCGTAACACAAGCCGCTTACTCGTACATCGAGCGCGATATGCGCGACCCGTCTTTGTCTATCGCGGTGCGACTCGCAAAGACGCTCGACGTATCCCTCGACTATCTTGTCGGCAACGGCAAAACCAACTAACGGAGGCGGCTATGGGCGCAAGACACACTCACAATAGAGCAAAGACGACCCCGAGTGGTTACGACTACGACGACGTACTAAAACGCGGCAAAGCCTTCCACCGAAACTCGTACAACGGCATTTTTGAAATGACACCGTACGAGGGCAAAAACGGTACATTATGGACGGCGGAAAGCGAAACGTTGCCGCCGTTTACAAGACCGAAAGGCACTCGCGTCTACAAGTTTGATACCACAAAAAGGCGTTGGGTCGAAATAACCGAACAAATCAACAAAACCAACTAACGGAGGCAACATGACGCAAGGCAAATCACTTACCGAAAGGCAACAACAAATCATTGACAAGGCGGCGGACTTGGCACACAAAGCAAACGCCGACGACCCCGGCGCAACGGTCGAGTTTTTCAAAAAAGACTATACCGACGCAATCTTGTCGGGCGCGGACATCGACAAGGCAACTTTGTACTTTGCAATCGCGTCGCTCGGCATTGTTGCCGAGGCGCAAGAAATCACGGGACTAACCGAGGAAACCGCCCTCGAAATCATGACCCGCGACGACAACTAAAACATAGGAGGCGCACTATGCAAGACAATCAAACCTTAACCAAAATTAAAGCAAAGCAACAACTCGGTTTGCCGCTTGACGACCACGACCGCGCAATGCTCACGCTATACGGCAACGAAACACCCGAAAGCGCGGCGGACGCGGCAGCGGCACGCGCCGAGTTGTGCGCAACCATTATTGCGCCGATACTCGACATCATTGTACCGATTATCGACGCAATTGTTTTACGCGCTCGCCGCACGTCTATCGAGGAAACGGCGGCAGCCGTGAACGAATACGCACGCAAAGGCGCGTTTGTTGAAAAATACCTCTCGCCGATGTTGGCGGCGGCGGATATGCAAATCAAAAGTGCGTCGTACCGCTGCCACATCGCCACGGGCGCGGAGTACGTCGACATCATTTACATAGGCGGACACAAACGCCGCGTCGACGTAACAAAAGACTCATTGCAAGAGTTGATCCGCGACGTGTTGCAATAATCGGGGGTGCAGCATGGAAAACGAAAAGAAAACGCAACGCTGCGAAACTTGCAACTATTGCAAATACCCTCGTACACCCGACGACAACAACGGCGCATGCAAATGCAAACTTATGCAATACAAGACAATCGACATTATCGTAACGGGCGGCGGCTCGCCCGCTTGGTGTCCGTTCAAAAAGTTGACGGACGGCAACCCGATAGTCGAGGGCGGTTTTATGCGCAATTGTTGTATATGCGGCAAGCCGTTTGACGGACGCGGCAACAACCCTAAACCTATCGAAACCGACGGCGTTTGCTGCGACGAGTGCAACAACAATCTCGTGTTACCGAGCCGTATGCGCGAAATCGCAATTGCGAGAATCCAACGCGACGCGGACGCGCTTGCCGCCGAGGCGGCGGGCAACCATGCAAGCGCAAAATTAAACGCTTTCGTCGGCAAAGCGGTCGTTGTTAAGATTTGGGACGGCAGCACCGAGCGCGGCGTGCTGCACGTTGATACGCTTGCAACATATCTACACAGCGCGGACGCGGCGCACGCGGACAATACGCGGGTAATCGGTTACTATCTCGACCGCGGCAAGCGCGGGTATCTACACTTTAAGAAATCGCACATCGACGACATTGCGCTCGATGACATTGCGATGTTGCCCGCCTTCTACTTGTGCAACGGCGAAAACACGCATTGCTCAAAGACAAATTGCGTCTACTCGGGCGGCGGCTGCATGTACACGACACACATTGAGTACGCCGTCAATTTTACAAAATACACGGCAGCAGTTGCACCCGAGTACGACATCGACAAAACCGTTTATTACGACGACGGCAAAAGTTTTGTCGGGCATACGGAGGTGTGATATGTCTTTGAAATTCAAGGAAACACGCCACAACGACGACTCAACGACAAACTACGATGTTGAATTTGAAAAGGGACTCACGATCCGCAAACTTGTCGACATCGTGCTGCACCGCTCGCCCGCCGATTGGTGGGGTTGCATAAAATCAACCGCCACGTCGGGCGAAAGTGTCGTCATTATCGAATACCGCGAAAGGCAAATCGTCAAGCAAGACCCGCTCTTTGATAAAATCGCCGATACCGAAATCGCCGAACTCAAAGCGCAAGGCGGTTACTCGCTCATGAACTACAACGCGAAACTATGCGGCACCGGGGCGACCGCCGCACCGCAAGCCGCACAACCGACCGCACGCGGCACGTTAAAAATATGCAAGTGCAAAAGTTGCGGCGCGGATATTGTGTGGATAAAGACCACAAGCGGCAAGGCAATGCCGTGCGACGCGGTGGCGGTTAAGTATCAAAACAACGAGTACGGCAAAGACAAGATTGTTTTAGAAAACGGCGAGGTAATCAAAGCGTCGGTTGTAACGTTAGGCGGACTGCTAACCCCTATCGTCGACGGCGAGGGTTATATCTCACACTTTGCGACATGTCCGTATGCAAAGTACCACCGCGGCGGCGGACGCGGACACGGAGGCTAACATGATACGCATACTTTTAGGCGGCTCGCCTTGTACATATTGGAGTATAGCAAAAGCGGACAAACGCGAAACCGAGGCGGCGGGTATCGGTTGGGAGTTATTCAAAAACTATCTAATCGCAAAAGAAAAATTTGCGCCCGACATTTTCTTGTACGAAAACAACAAATCAGCCGCCGCCCCGATAAAGCAACAAATACGCTCGGAGTTATCGGTATTTGACGGCACGTTTTTAATGACCGACTCGGGCGCACGTTATATCGAAATCAACTCGGCACTTGTATCAGCGCAGCACCGCGAGCGGTTTTACGTCCACAATTGCGGCGATGTCGAGCAACCGACCGATAGAGGCATTATTTTGCGCGATATTTTAGACGACAATTGCGGCGCGATTTTTCAAAACCCGCACGGATACAATGCGGGCGGCGTGAAAACCGACAAAGCACCGACATTGACGGCAAGCAAGTACGAATACAACAACGGCGTTTTACAGCCTATACCGTGCGGGACGCGGCAAACCGACAAGGCGCGTACGTTAAGAGCGCAATACTCGCACTCGGGGCAACGTGATTTTATCAAGGACATCACGACAAACGAACAACTCGGCGCGACGGGCATTGTCGAATACGCGAAAGAAAACGAAACGCGCCCGACGTACGAGGTTAAAAACGAGCAAATTATAATCAAAGGCAAGCCGTATCCCTTCAAGGCTGCCGACGGACTTTACGTCATACGCAAATTATCGGTAAACGAGTGCTGCCGTCTACAAACACTCCCCGATAACTATTGTCGGGCGGTATCGCCTACACAAGCATACAAGGGACTCGGTAACGGTTGGACGGCGGAGGTAATAATTCACATCTTGTCAAACGCGCTCAAAAGCGTACCGAAAAACGAGCCGCTTGTCGTTTTGTCTATGTACGACGGTATAGGTACGGGGCGGTATTGTATCGACAAGTTAGGTTTTACAAACGTACGCTACCACGCATACGAAATCGACAAATTTGCAATGACGGTCGCAAATAGCAATTACGCCGACATCATGCAGCACGGCGACGCTTTCGCCTTACGGTCGAGCGATTGGAGGTTGTAGACTATGAAAGCAATTAAACGCATTGCGCTGCTTGTGATAATTCTAACCGCAACACACTTGTTTATCGTTGCCGCCCACACAAACGACGGCAGCACCGAGCAGTTGTACACGGTAACGTATAACGCGGCGGCGGTACTTTGCGGGGGGGGGGTCGTAAATGACTACTCAACCACTCCCGCCAAAAATCGAACTCGACCACATCTACAACATTGATTGCGTCGACGGTATGAGGCTCATGCAAGAGCAAGGACTCGTCGCCGATTGGTGTATCGCCGATCCGCCGTACGGTATCGGTGTCGGCAGTCAAACGTACGCAAAGGGCGTTGCAATTGCGGGCAACGGACTCGCAAAACGCCGCGACTACTCGGGGACGGATTGGGACTCGAAACGGCTTGACAAATCGGTTATCGATTTAATGCGCGGCATAAGCAAGCAGCAAATTATTTTCGGCGGCAACTACTATACCGACATGCTGCCGCCGACAAAATCGTGGTTAGTATGGGACAAACGCCAACCCGACGAGCATAACTCGTTTGCCGATTGCGAGTTGGCGTGGTGCAGCACCGATGTCGCACGAGTGATCCACTACTATTACAACGGTATGCTGCAAGGCGACATGCGCAACAAAGATTATCGTTTTCACGCCACGCAAAAGCCGACGCAACTATACGCAAAGGTTTTGACGCTGTACACGAAAGAGGGCGATTTGATACTCGACCCGTGCGCGGGGTCGCAAGCGTTGCGAATAGCGTGCCACAAGTTAAAGCGGCATTACGTCGGGTTTGAAATCAACAAAGAATACTACGACAAAGGTTGCGAGTGGTTTACACAAGCGACCGCACAAATATCAATCTTTGATTTAATGTAACGGAGGCAAAAATGGTAAAGAAAAAACAAGCGGGCAAAATTTATTACGTTTGCGACCGAAAGGCGTGCGCAAACTGCTCGCCCGAGTGCAACCACACAAGCGACATTACGCACGCAAAAAACTTTGCGCCCGCGGACATCAACGGCAATTACCCTATACCCGCCGGGGCGGCGGCTGCAATATTTATCGAGCGCACCGAGCAAGCGTCCACCCCTACCGACAACGGCAGCGCGGACGCGGCAACGGACAAAGGCGGCGGGCAATGAACATCGAGCGCAACAACGTCTACAAAATGGATTGTCTTGACGGCTTGCGTCTTATGACTCGGGGGGGGGTACGAGTTGATTGTATTATTACCGACCCGCCCTATTTGATAGAGTACGAAAGCAACCACCGCAAAGACAAAACACACAAGTTTTGCAAACCGATACTAAACGATAACAACCCGCAACTCATTATCGATTTAATGCCGTTGTTGTACGACGTGCTGAAGGACAACGCACCGATGTATATGTTTTGCGGCAGCGATAAAGTCGATTTTTTCAAACAGCAAGTCGAGCGATACTTTACCGTCAAAAATATAATCGTTTGGGACAAAGGAAACCACACCGCGGGCGACTTGGAGGCACAATACGGCAAACGTTACGAGTTTATCATTTACGCCAACAAAGGTCGCGCCCCTTTCATGGACGGCATGCCGCGATACGACGATATTTGGCGATACGCCCGAGTGTCGGGCGGCGGGCAAATACATCAAAACCAAAAGCCGACCGACCTACTATCGCGCATTATACGGCAGCACACACGCGAGCGTGATTTGATACTCGATCCGTTTATGGGTAGTTTTGCAACTGCGGTCGCCGCGTACAAGTTGCAACGCGATTTTATCGGGTTTGAAATCGACGACGATTATTACGCGGCGGGGTCGCAATGGCTCAACAACACAATGTCGCAAATATCGATTTTCGATTTAATGTAACAAAATTAAAAAATTATTTTAGGAGGCAAAGATGTCAAACAAACCAAACCAAACACTCACGATCCACTATCAATCCGACGTACCGCTCAAATTAGACGATGTTTTGTATATCGTCGAAATACCCGAGTACGGACGCGGCAGCAAGACGTTTACTCAAACGTGCCGCGTATGCGGCGGCAAGCAAGAGTTGACGATTAACGGCGTAACTTTCCGCTGTCCTTGCTGCGAAAACGAGCAAAAGGCTCTCACGGTACACAAGTACATCGTACGCCGCTATCGCGTGCATAAAGTCGAGGTATCGAAAAGTACGGAAACGTGGAAACCCTCGGACTATACGACCGTAAAGTTTAGCATTTACAAAAAGCACGGTCGCGGCAATTATAGTACGACGGTGCGAGCGTTGCCGTACGGCGGTATAAACCCCGCCGAGCCGTTACGCCACGACGACCCCGTGTTTACAAACTATGCGCTCGCGGTGGCGGCGGCAAACGCTTATAACGAACGAGAACGCGCCCGCCTTGCGGACTATAACCAACTGCACGGCACGCAATACGAAATGCCCGCCGAGTTTGCGGACATCAAAAACGACGACAAATCAAATTAGGAGGCACGACCACCATGCAAGACAACAAACATCTTAATGGATACGTCGACGAGCGCGACGACATCGAGTACGAAACGGACTCGGCGACGGTTGATACCGACAAACTTGTCGACGAAATCAACGAAAGCCTTGCGCACGCAACGGCAAACGACGAACTCGACGGCGACGGTATCGACGACGGCGGGTTTGACTCCAGCACCATGCCGCACGACACCCCGGCGAACTTTTACCCGATTTGTCGGTATTGCGGACAAATCAAACTCCCGCTTGCGGCGTACGCAAGTCAAGACGCAGCGAACGAGGCGGCAACCCGCGAGTGCGATTGTCCCGACGCACGCATTTATCAAGCGGACATCGAACGTAAAGAAAAGCGCGACCAAAATATTAAACGCTTGACGCAGCGACTCGACGATTTAAGCGAATATTGCGAAAAACGCTCGGTCGACCTTGACGGCGATTTGTACGACACGTTGTTTAACACGAGCGTCGCCGTCCTTGATAACATTATCGACTCGGCGCAATTAAAGTTTGCCCGCATGCGTGTATCGGTTAGTTTGAACAACAAAGGCAATCTCGCTATCAAGTTTACATATACGGACGGCGCAACCGTGGAGGTTTAGTCGTGGTTAAGCAAATCAAAGAAATGACGACGGCGGAAATCGACCGATATTGCGACGACCGCCGCGAACAAAACAAGACCAACAAGCCGTACAACGCTTGCATTGCTTGCCCGCTGCGGTGGGCGCGTCAATGTGGCGCGTGCGTGCCGATAATGCCGCAAAGCCTCGTTACGCGTATGTACAAGGCAATCGGCGACCGAAATATCAACATCATTACGGAGGTATCTATCAATGAGTAACAAGAACAACAAAGCCGTCAAGGACGCGGCACAAGTCATTTACGGCGAGGTTATGCAAATAATCGGCGACCACGTTATACACGAGAATCCCGCGACCGAGCCGCGTATCGACCCGTCGTGTTTGGAGGCTCTTTGCTGCGAACTCGACGCACACTTTACCGACAAGTACGGCGTTGACACGCAGCGCAAACCGCTCAACGCCTACACTTGGGACGAAATCAAAGCAATTGCGGACGCGGGCAAGGCGGCGGGCGTATTCAAGGTCGGCGACGAAAAGGTTGTCGAACTCTACACGGGCGAAAAAGTAACGCTCGTCATACTCGGCTTTAACCACGACAACAAGACCGACGGCAGCAAAGCCGCTATCACTTTCGGCACAAAAGATTTAATCGACGGCGAGTACGAAATGAACGAAATAACCACCGACGACGAGGATGACTACGGCAACAACGTCGGCGGTTGGTGCAAGAGTAAAATGCGCGAGGTTTATATGCGCCGTTTGTTTACCCTCTTGCCGACCGATTTGCAAAAAGCAATTACGCCCGTCGAGAAAATGACGGGCGCGGGCGGCGGCAAAGACGAGTTGTACAAGTCTATCGACGATTTGTTTTTGTTTAGCCGCGTCGAGGTAAACGGCGACGAAAATTACGTCGTCAAGGGCGAGGGCGTGCAATACGACTACTACAAAGACCCCGACCACATCGTAAAGACGCGCCGCGGTCGTGCCGATTGGTATTGGTTGCGCTCGCCTAGTGTCGGCGGTACGTCCACCTTTCACTACGTCTACACGACGGGTAATGTCGACTACTACCGCGCGGGCTACTCGTACGGCGTGTCCTTCGGCTTTTGCATTTAATCGATAAATCTAAAAATCGCCCGCCCGATGTGGCGGGCAAAGGCGGCAAACAATGACAAACACAAGATACATACAAATCGGGGTTGCAGCGCGTCGAACGGCTGCGGGCGACTTTGCGCCGTCCGTACCTATCTTTGCGGAAACGTCCGAGCCTATAAACAAAAGCGGCTTGCACGAGTCCGAGGAAAGCGTGTTGCACGATGTGAGTGCATTGTTTGCCGCTAAACACCTACAAATCAAGGAGGCAACCGATGTCAAGATATAAAAAAATAATGCTCACGTCGGGCATTATGCAAAAAGAGGTTTTGACAAGCGTACAGCGCGTTGATCCACGCGTCGACAAATCGTTGTTGAGCAAGATTGTAAACGATATTTGCTTGCCGACGAAACCGACGCTCGACAGCATTTGCAAAACGCTGCGCTGCGACGTTTTAGACATCTACGACCCGCACGAAATTAACCTCTTGCCCGATAATACGGCTTGTGCGACCGCAAATACGGTTGCAACCGCCCGCAATAGTCGCGGCGGCTTATCGCACGGCGACAACGTTTACAACCTTACGGTCGAAATAGACCGCGACACGGCAAACCGCGTTTTTGCAAAAAGCGCGTTACGCAAACTCGGGTATTTAAGTAAAACCGACTTTGTGCGGCAAGCGGTCGCCGCTGCCGTCAAGCGGTTGGACGAACTCGAAAGACAAGAGAAAGCCGCCGACGGTGCTGCTACACCTATCGACGGCAAACATAAGTCAACAACGCATTGACAACGCCTATTATACGCCACTAAACGGCAATTGTCAACAATACGGACTCAAAGGCAAAGAGAAAGGGCGATTGCAACTTGGCACTTGCAACCGCCCGATAGTTGACGCAAGACATCAACCAAACCTTGTATGTATTATAGCATACTTACGGCGTGGTGTCAACACCTTTTGAGGCTTGGTAAACGTGCTTTTAACGTCCTTGTAATCGGTATTAACTTACCGACGAAAGAGTTATCGCATATCAAGCAAATTGTGTTTTATTTTCCGTCGCCTTGACCCGTTAAAACCACAAAGCAAAACCCCGGCAAACGCCTCGAATTTGCGCAAGCAAATTTTGCGTTAGCAACGTTTGCGGTAAAGGTTTTGCGCTTGTGGTAGGGTCAAAGGCAAGCGACGGAAATAACACAATTTGCGATGTGATACAAGGACGCAACCCCGACTTGCTACAAAGAGAGCATTTGCCCTCGATGTGCTTGCGGGCGGCGTGTTTGATTTTCCCGAGCCTTGCGGGGTCAAGGGGCAAGACCCCTTGTCGTCTTGCAAGGGGCGAAACCCTTGCGCAGTCAAGTCAATACTCTTTGTCTTTTAACTACCAACATGACGGAGGTTAAAATGGCAAAATACACACTTAACGACAAGTACGACATTGACGAGTTGTTTGCTTACACCGACACCAACGAGGAACGGCTCGCCGCCCTTTACGACAAACACATTATCAAGTATCGCACAAAGACGATAAAAAGCGGCAATGTGTTAGAGTGCGAGGTTTACCCGATTTGGGACACGCATGCGTCGATGTCAAGGGCAAAGCGGTTTAGAGAATCCCGCGAGGTGCAAAAAAATCTTAACAAGAAAAATGCCGTCAAGCACCTTGTGCGCCTTATCAACGCAAACTTTACCGACGACGACATTTGGGGTACGTTTACATACGAAACGAAACGCTTGCCCGCCTCTATCGAGGACGCGCAAAAGGAAATGGCAAAGTTTATACGCCGACTCAAATACTACGGCGACAAACACGGCTTTGCGCCCTTAAAATATGTTTACGTTACCGAGTTTGAGGACGACCCCGAGAAAGGCAAAAAACGAGTACATCACCACATCGTTTGTAACTTTCCCGACCGCGATGTTGCCGAGCGTCTATGGCGCAACGGCGCACGCCGACAAACCCGCCGTCTACAAGCCGACGACGACGGCTACGAGGGTTTAACCCGCTACATACTCAAAGACCCGAAAGGCGCAAAGCGTTACGTTACATCGAAAAACTTGCAAAAGCCGCAAATCACAATTGCCGATTGCAAGTTTACCCGCAAGAAGGTAAACAAAATCGTCGCGGGCGATGTTGACGCAAAAGCCGTCTTTGAGTCGATGTACAAAGGCTATGCGCTGCATAAGACGTTTGCCAAAACAAGCGATTATTGCACGGGTGCGTACCTTTATGTCAAAATGATAAAACAACCGCAAGGAGGTAAACCTCGTGCAAACCGCCGAGAATAAAACACAAAGCGAAATCGCCGCAATACTACAACGTCAAATCTACGAAAGCAATATCAAACACTACATCGAGCCGTTTGCGGGCAACCACGTTGTCGCCGACAAAATCGTTTGCGAACATCGACTCGTTGTTGCGCCGAACGGCAAGGCGGCGGACGAATTGCAAGCCGCAATGCCCGACGTGCTTATCGGTTGCGGCGGTTATGCCGATTTGTGCTTGCCGCCTACAAGCAAAGCGTTGATTTTTTGCGACATCACAAGCGATCCACCGCAAGACGACGCATTTTGGTTGTGGTGTCGGCAGCGGACGGCGGAAAATCACAAAGTATTTATTTTGGCGGCGGTCGCCCCGGCGGAATTTGCCCCGGTGTGGAACGGCAGCGGAAAAAACAAAAAATTACACCTATACGGAGGTACACTATGGCAAAAATAATCGAGTTGAAAACCTTGCCCGAGTATTTTGAGGCAGTCAAAAGCGGCAAAAAGACTTTTGAACTGCGAAAGAACGACCGCGACTTTTGCGTCGGCGACATTTTGATTTTGCGCGAATTTGACGGCAGCAAAACGACGGGTCGCAGCGTAACGGTCGGCATTACCTACATTTTGCAAAACTGCGGCTTTGGACTCGCCGACGGTTATGCGATTTTAAGCATAAAGCCTTTGCGCGGAGGTAGAAAACCGTGTTAAAGCGTATTTGCAGCGTGATATACATACTCGCATTTTTTGCAATCGTGATTTGCGTGCCGATGTCGGCAATTATGCTCATTTTCAAGGCGTGCGGCGCGACCTCTTTGTCGTGGCTCGGCTGCTGCGTCCCGCTTATCGTCGCAATCGCATTTTTGCCGTTTTTCGCAATCGCAAAAGCGGTACTCAACGACAAGGAGGTTTAACAAGTGGCAAAATCACAAAAAACGACCAAAAAGACGGTTGAAAAAGTTGCGCCACCTTCAGCAACGCCCGAAACGCCAAAAACGCCGAAAAAAGGCGGCGGCAAATCGCAATATGAAACAAAAATCTTGCCGCACCTTGCCGACATCGAACGTTACCACCGCGTCGGCGTTACCGAGGCGCAATTGTGTGCATTTTACGAGGTCGGCAAAACGCAATGGACTCAATACAAAAAAGACCACCCCGAACTCGCCGAAATACTATGTAACGCGAAAAAAGCACTCAAAACCGAACTAATCAACCGCGCATACGAGGTCGCCACGGGCGGCACATACGTCGAAATAACGACGGTCGAGTATTACACCATAAAGGACGGACAAAAGGTCGTAACGGGCGGAAAAACGACTCGACACGACCGTTACAACAAACCCGACGCGGGCATGTTGCAATTTTTGCTTATCAATCGTTTTCCCGACGAATTTGCCCGCGATCCGCATGCGGTCGAGTTGCGTAAAAAGGCTCTTGAACTTGCCGAGCAAGGAAAAGCACCGAGCGACGGTTGGGAGGGCGTGTAATTATGCCGCTTGACCCGATACATGCGTTTTATTGCCGCAAAGACTACTTGCAATTAGCACAAGCATGCAAAATCAAAAGCGGCGGCATTTGCGCCCGCTGCGGCGGTATATTTGACATCGGCGCATTACGCCCGCACCACAAAGAGGAATTGACGCTCGACAACATCGACGATCCGCGCATTACACTAAACCCCGACAATATCGAGGTATTATGCCACAATTGCCACAACGCCGTACACCGTCGTTTTGGCAATGTTATCGGTGTAAAGCACGTTTATCTTGTGTACGGCTCGCCTTGCAGCGGCAAGACAACATACGTCGAAACCGTCGCCACCCGCGACGACATCGTTGTTGACCTTGACAAGATACACCGTGCGATATGTATATGCGGCTTGTACGATAAACCAGACGCAACAAAGTCGGTCGCGTTCGATATACGCAACCTACTACTCAACGAGATATACACGGCGGGTACACGGCGCAAGTGGCAAGACGCTTATATTGTCGGCACTTTCCCCGACGTGTACGACCGCGAAAGGTTTATCGAACAGTACAACGCCGAGCCTATACACATCGCCACACCACGCGACGAGTGCGTACGACGTGCGCAACAAGACATCAAGCGCGAGTCGGTTTTGTCCGCCGTTATTGGTTGGATTGATAACTATTGGCAGCGTTACAGCGAGCGATAGTCCCCCCGGCTCGAAAAAAATTTTTGAAACGCAAAAAGACTCCTCGCCCCAAACACCTGTCT
>PXZU01000025.1_pt1 | contig 25628 bp, 27 predicted proteins | sample 2941351 | NCBI WGS metagenome assembly PXZU01 (sample SAMN08721892, study PRJNA434045) | Viral metagenome, whole genome shotgun sequencing project. | isolation source: viral particles isolated from 30 fecal samples collected over 86 days | host: Mus musculus | place: Germany: Kiel | collected 2017-06 | reverse complement strand
AAATTTTTCGGTTTTTCTTTGGGGAATGGAAAAATATTCGTAACTTTGCGGTGTCAACAACTTGTAGGAGCGGCAAAACTCCTATGACTTCCATTGGGAGTTATTTTTTTGCCAAGACATTACGAATGTAATATTTAAATATATTGCGCACGAACGGTGGGGTAACGGAAACGTCCCCAAACTAAATTCCTATGAGTTTGTTGACAGCCGTGACCGTGCGCTTTTTTATTTTTTATGTCAACAAACTCAAAACAGAACACTCAAAGTGTTCAAGTCCTTAAACAAACAGAATTGTGTGGACGACAGTTCACCGTGTATGGAACAGCGGAACAACCGCTATTCAGAGCAAACGAAGTTGCTGAAATAATAGAGCACAGCCATGTATCTAAGATGTTAGCCCTTGTCGATGATGACGAGAAAGGGGTGAACCAATTGTTCACCCCCGGTGGAAATCAACAAGTTTGGTTCTTGACCGAGGACGGCCTTTATGAAGTTCTGATGCAGAGCCGCAAACCCATTGCCAAGCAGTTCAAGAAAGGTGTAAAGCAGATTCTTCACGATGTCCGGACTACTGGCGGCTACCTTGCCACAAAATCCGATGACACTCCCGAAGAGATTATGGCTCGTGCCTTGACCATCGCGCAAGCAACACTTATCAAGCGTGAGGAACGACTGAAAGAGTTGGAGCAGCAGACCGAGCGTCAACAGGTGACAATTGACGCGCAGGCGACCGAACTCAAAGCCGCAGCCCCGAAAGTGAGGTATGTTGACGAAGTGTTACAGAGTGTCAATACCTACACGTCCACGCAGATAGCCAAAGAGATAGGCATGGACGCAGCCAAGTTCCACAAGGCACTCAAAGAGCGCAAGGTAATGTTCTACCAGTCGGGCACGTGGATGCTCACGGCCAAGTACCAGGGAAAGGGCTACACCAAGATGCGCACGCACCAGTTCACGCGCAACGACGGCAGCGTGGGCACGAACTCATATACCGTATTCACGGAGAAAGGCCGTGCGATGATTCACAATATTTTCGGCGGCAACCCCTCGGACGGGAAAATAACAAGGATAATCTAACATGGACATAACACTTAACGACGAGGGAAGCGTTGCCGCCCTGATACGCGGTCTTGCCGGACGCAAGGGCATCACCGTGAACATCTACTACCAGGTGGTGGGCAACATCACGAACAGCACGGTAAGCGGTGTGAACGTCATGAACGCACCGGCCCGCTGATACAGAACAATAAGAACAATAAGAGCAATAACAACAACTAAAAAAACTTGAAATAATATGGAAACGAACAATATGAATATACAGACTATAGAAACAATACAGATACCCGTACGCGAGGCCAAAGATATTTTCGCCACTATCGACGACATTGACGAGGGCGAGGCCGTAAGCCAGGTGATTGGCATAATAGACCATCCGGACGACAGCGACACAAGCGGGGAGGCCCTAAAGGCCGTGACACGGCTGTATGCCGACATCCGGTTCCTTAAGGAGCAGATAAGGGCCACGTTCAAGGCCGCAATGCAATGAAGACGATGCCAAACTCGATATAACAACACCAAACTTGGAACCCGCCACGTGACGATACACGATGGCGGGATTTTTTTGCATTTATTTCTCAAATACACAACCTTTTTAGCCCCGAAAAACACGAATTTGGCACAATTTGCAAATTGTGCCAAATCTACACAACAAAAAAAACAAAAAAAAATTGTCATTACGTAATTTTACACAAAAATTTAGCAACGAAAGGAATGAGAAACAAAATTTTCCAAAAACTAAAACAAGGTTATTCTCATCTTGGGTTAGGTGATGACATTCTTCAGGCACATGCCGAGGGGCTGGTGGCAACAGGGCTTGTTACTGACGAGAACATTGACAATGTAGTTAACACTCAGAAGAGTTTCCTCGAGAGTTTGCAAAAAGCAAACGATGCCCGTGCAACTTCAGCGGCCACAAGGGCCAAAGAAGCAGCAAGGAAAGAGTTTGAAGATGCGGCCAAAGCCGCGGCAGACGAGAAAGCGCGAAAGGAGAAAGAAGAGCGGGAACACAAGGAAAAAGAAAAGGAGATGCCGGACTGGTACAAGACAGAAAAGGCGGCAAGTGACAAGACTATCAGAGAACTCTTGGATTCTATAAAGACGATGAAAGAGGGTTATGACACCATGAAAGATGAAAACGACAGGTTCAAAGTAGAGAAAGCCGTCACCGAACGTAAAAATCTGATTATCTCCAAAGCTAAGGAGTTGGGCATACCGCAGTATCGCATTGACGAGGGGTTCGCTATTGCTGACGATGCAGATGAAGCGAAGATCGGAGAATATCTTACGAAGGTAGCGAACAACACCAAAGCGCAGGTTCTTCCGGGCAACAGAGACATGTTCCCGCTTGCTGACAAACAGCCAAGTGTCGAGAACATTAAATCTATTGTCGATAAGTTGTGCCCCAAATAATGAATGTATTAAGTGTAAAAAGATTGTTATTCAGGATGAAAAATGATTTAAGTGTAAAGAAAGAGCAGATTATCTTCGGGAAAGATGCTATTGTCATAAGGAAGTATATCAGCGGTCTTGAGGGAGGCCGTACGCTCGACATGACAGACTATCCGATGAAAGTGGTGGAAGCCGGCCATGTAATAATTACAAAGGACGGCACCTACAAACCTATGCCGCTGACCCCGAAAATGCAGGGAGAATCGGGTAGCCAGACTGAAGTGAAAGACGAAAATGGCAATACCGTTTATGTCTATGATACTCTTCCCACAGGGTTCAGTTATGCCGGTGTTCTATACCGTTCTATCCTTACCGCAGAGCCAGCAGCCTCTATTATGACTTGGGGTATAGTGAACGAAGTGGCAGTGCCTTATCCCATGGAATCTATTCTTGCAGCATTTAAGACTGCATGCCCGCATATTGACTTTACAAAAGACGAGGAGGCATAATGTATGGAAAAATCATATTATTATGAGATTATTGAGCGCTTTTTGCCGCAGCTCATTTTATCTGTTGTAGAAAAATTAAATGAGAGGCATACAGGTGCATTATCTTATCTGTTCAAGGAACGTTTGACACCTGTGTATTCTGACGATGGTCGTTGGGCAAGTCTCAAGGGTGAATATACCCGTATCGCTGCAGACATTATATCAATGGATTCCGAACTGCCGTTTAAGTCACGCGACGTGATTGAAACAGCAACGGGAAAGATTCCCAAGATTGGTATGAAGTTTTGGCTTGGTGAAAAGGAAGTAAAGAAGATTGACAATATGATACGCAGCGGGCGCCCGATTGCTCAAATTGTAGCTACTATATTTCAAGACCTTCCGCGGTGCATCGAAGGTGTTTGGGAGCGTTTGGAAGACGTATTCCTGTCCGAGCTGTCAACCGGTATAGGTATTGCCGAGAGAAGCGGTGCTGTTGGTCTGCGTCTTGATGTCGGATATATGGACGAAAACAGATTCGGTGCTTCTGTTCTTTGGTCTACCCCGAACGTCTCTACTCCTATTAGTGATTTCCAAAAGGTTTTTGACAAGGCTGCCGCCGACCAGAATGTCATTACAGACATATGGATGGATGACGCAGCACTCATCAATTTCTACAAGAGCACGGAGGCACGCGAGCAATATGCGTTCGGGATGAATTTCGCCGGTGACAAGATTCCGACATTGGGATTCAACCAAGCAGCAGAAGTTATCAACAAGACGTGGACTGGTGTTACTCTTCACCGGGTTGCCCGTCAGATTAAGACGGAGCTTAACTATAAGAAGCAGAATCATACACCATGGAAGTCTGGTATGGTTGTGTTCACATGTAATGAGAAACTTGGTGATTTGGTCTGGACAGACTGTGTAGAAGCATCTCGTCCCGTTGCTGGTGTAGCCTACACGAGTGTGGGCAATTCCACTGCCACAGCCCTCAATGGGCAGAATATTTCCGGTGTGGATGAGTATATTCTCACATCGCATTACCACAAGAATGACCCGTGGCGCGAGTTCACATCCTCACAGGCAATGGTTGTGCCTATCATAAGTAATGTTGACCAAATATACACGTTGGACACAAAAACAGTACAGGCATGACGGTTGTAAAGATTATACAGGAGTTTCGCGACAAGGATAGATTTTCAAAAATCTACCTTGTCGGGGATATCTGTGAATTTGATGAAAACCGTGCTCTATCACTCATCTCTAAGGGTTTGGCAGAATTGATTTTCGAAAAAAATGACGACAAGCCCAAAAGAGGAAGAAAAGCATTGAACAAATGACAGTAAGAGAATACATATCACAGAAGTTAGCAGTCTTTGGCAATGTGTCAGAGGTGCAACTTCTTGATATGTCTCTGAATGGCGGTTTTGATTTGGCGGATGAATATAATGATGGTAATGCCCGTTCGGTTGGTGTGGCTATGGTTGGTTGCATTGAAGAATTAGTGTTTGCCCCAAAAATTAAGTCTGTTAATGAAAACGGCTTTTCCATGTCATGGGACTTTAGTAATCTTGGTAGATATTACTTATGGATCTGCCGAAAATGGGGCGTTAAACCCAACGACGATGTCTTAGGCATGCTTGATATATCAATGATTGTGGACTGTACAAACAGATGGTAGTATGTATTATACTCCGCACATATTACAGGTAAAGGTAATCACACCACTGGAAAAGGATGAGTTCGGAAGACCGATTCCTGGAACTGGTGGCGGGGACTGGCAGGAAGTATGTAAGTGCCGTTGTGATGACAACACCATTAAGGAGTTTAAATCAGAAAATGGCGAGGTGTACCGGCCCAATTACCATGTGGTATGCGAGAAGTGTACAACCATCAAAGCAGGTGATGAAATCCGTTGTATGGATGGTGAGGACGTGAGAGGACAAGGCAAGGTCTATATGGTGAAGGGTACTAACTACTTTAACTATTCGGAATTATGGATGTAGATTTTGATTTCTCCGATGTTGATGATTTCTTCAATAAAGGAGAATGGGAGGTTGAAAAGAAGATGATTGATGTGGGCGATGAAGCCGTAAAGTACGCAGAGGAACATGGCGATTACCAAGACCACACACTAACTTTGAGAACATCCAATAAATATGATGTGGATAAAGACAGTTTGATGCTATACAACGATGCAACAGCTCCGAACGGCTATCAGTACGCTTCCAAGGTAGAATCGAAAGGTTATGATGTTTTGAGTAGTGCCGCCATTCATGCGGAGAAACAATTAAAGGAAGAATTTGAATGATAACGCCTACCGACATAGCAAACATTATCTATCGGGATTGCGAGGTTTTCGGGATAGACATTGTACCTGACGGAGAAACGCTTACAGGCGAATTGAAGTCTGAAAGAATTGTCATACATTCCAAACCGCAGCAGCCGGAAACATATTGGAAGAAGTCTTTTGTAGAAGTAAACCTTTGTGTTCCTGATTTGAGCGAGAATGAAGCCAACACAATCCGGATAAACGAGCTTGAAAGAAAAGCTGTTGCACTGTTGGACGATGTGACAAGTTCTTATGACGGTACTGCTTATTACTATTCGATTGAATCAATAGGCATGGAGGAAGACGAGGAGCTGAAATGTCATTATGTGAATGTGAGAATATTATTTGAAGTGTTAAATGTTAAATAAATAGTAAGAATGAAACCATTTATAGGTATAAAGCAGATATGGTACGGTAAGTCCATTGAAGCAGCAATGACACCGCAGAGCCTGAAAACATGGCTTGAAACGGCAAAGGAGGTGAAGAACTCCCATCAAGACACATGGGGATATACGCAGGATGATCCTTCGGTTCAAGATTATATCAATGAGTTGACAGGTAAGACGTATTACCGTGATGTTACGGACGGAGGAACGAAAACAATAACGTTCACCATGGGCGAATATGCGTTTGAAGACAAAGTCGCATTGCAGGGCGGTAAGGTTGTAAAGTCCGGCGAGACTGTTGTCGGATGGGAATCCCCCGAGACACCTGAGCTTATATATATGGCTGTTGTTGGTAAAACTAAAACAGGTAACTACGTTGTTTTCACAAATGCCGGTATCGTAGGAAAGTCAAACATGGTGGAGAAGAATATCGGTCTTGGTGTTACGGCCGTGGCGATGGAGAACAATACGGAGGGTGTCAGCGATGAATATTGGTTTGATGGTGAAGCCGTTGATTCCACTGGGTCATAAAATATGATTTGGCAGTTGTTGTATTATGATGGTTGGCGGTGGAACAAATAAAAGCCCACCGCCTTTTTTTATTTGTTTTATGGAAAAGAATGCTGCAAAGATTGTAAGTAGTGCCGTGCTTGGCATGGATTTCCGAACGGCTGTTATAAACGGTAAAGTTTATATGATATCCCCACCTACAATACACAAAATAGCCGGAGCGGGGTATTATCTTTCCGGCCTTAAAGGGGATAATGATTTGGATGCTGTATTGGGCATGATGAAAGATATGGGTAATGCTGCTCATGCGTTATCATATCTAATTAATGGTGATGACAGCTTGTTTGACGAGTTGTCACACGGAACTGTTGAAGAGGTTGTCAATGCCCTTAAAGAGGGACTTTCTTTGATTTCCGTCGAAAATTTTATGACGCTATCAGTTTCAGCAAGGAATGTAGCAAATCTGATAGCAAAACAGAAACAGTAGGCAATGAATGTCTATTGGGACAGATTGCGACATTCATGGACAACTTGCATCTGTCTTATGATGAAGTTTTACATAAGATACCATACCGCAATCTTGTGATAATGCAGAAAGACAAATTGCATATATGTTACGGTGAAGTGATGAAAGAGGTATCGGAAGAGGAATATTTTAAGATAAAAGGTAAAAACAAATTAAAAGGATAACAGACTATGCCAAAACTTGTATTCCGTGTGAGTGCTGACTATGAAGAAGTTATTAGGCTCCGTAATGAGATAGAGAAGTTGAAGAAAGAATTAAAGGGGATGAATGCCTCACAAACCCCTCACGCCTTTAATACTCTTAATGCGCAGCTCCAAACGTCCACGCAGAGAATGGATGAGTTGGTAGTGGAGGCAGCGAAAGCCGGAGCTGAGATGGAACATGGCTTTAAGAGGAAGATTTTCGATGCTTCTCAAGTTGTCAATGGACTGTCTGAAAAGATAACATTGCAACGCGGAACCATACAGCAGTTGAAGAACGAGTTGACAGACCTTAAAGGGAAATACCGTGAAGCGTTAAAGCATGATGGTAATGCTTCGGAATTGGAGGCCAAGATAAAAATCGCAAGCGAGAAACTCCGCGAACAAAAATCGGCATTGTTCGACCTTACACAAGAACAGGCAAATGCTCGCTTGTCTGTGAAGAAACTCCGTGATGAATATGAGTTGTTTAATAATGACAGCAAAGAGACGGTTGCGGCAACCGAAAATATAGGTTTCTCACTTAAAAAGGCTTTTGCGGTTATAGGCGGTGCGGCATTAGGCAAACAATTCTTATCAGATATGATTCGTGTCCGTGGAGAGTTCCAAGCTGCCGATACGGCTATTCAAACCTTGTTGGGCAGCAAAGAGAAAGCCGATGCGCTCATGTCACAAGTACGTGAATACGCCAAGATTTCCCCGCTGGAGTTCTCTGATGTCACACAAGCGACACAGATGATGCTGGGATTTAACATCGAAGCGGAGAAAGTTCCGAAATTCATAGCCGCCATAGGTGATGTGTCTATGGGAGAAAGTGGCAAGTTCAATTCACTTACGCTCGCATTCTCACAAATGTCAGCAGCGGGGAAATTGATGGGACAGGACTTGAACCAAATGATAAACGCAGGTTTCAACCCTCTTCAAATAATGTCCGAAAAGACAGGAAAATCAATCTCCCAACTGAAAGACGAGATGTCTAGGGGAGCTATATCGGCCGAAATGGTGCAACAGGCATTCATTGACGCGACATCCGCCGGAGGACGCTTTTATAACATGTCTGAGAATGCGGCAAAGACCATAAACGGACAACTTTCAATGATGCAAGACGCTATGGATGCCGCTTTCAATGAAATGGGGCAGGTAAGTGAGGGCGTCATTATCAAAGGCATCCAACTCACAACCTCATTAATAGAAAACTACGAGACAATAGGAAAGGTTTTGGTAGGACTTGTGACCACCTATGGAGTATATAAAGCTGCCACAATAGCCAATATAGCATTAACTCATAGCTGGGCTGTTGCAGCAAAGACCGATGCCGCAGCGAAAGGAATACAGACGTTAGCCACAAAAGCACAGACAGTGGCGCAGCACGCATTAAATGCAGCCATGAAAGCCAATCCATATGTAATGGCTGCAACGCTGATTGTTGGGGTTACTTCGGCTTTATGGGCATTTACCAAGAATACAAATCAGGCAGAGGAAGCGCAGCAGCGTCTGAATGATGCGACGTCTAACATGAGGAAAGAAATCGTGTCAGAACAGGCTGATATTGAAACGTTGTTTACAGACCTGAGAAGCGCAAAGAAAGGAACAGAAGAGTATGCTCAAGCAAAAGATGCAATTATTAACAAATATGGTAAATATCTTGAAGGTCTGAATGCAGAAATCCGCACACTTAAAGATATTAAGGGGGCGTATGATGCTATTACCTTAGCCGCACAAAAGGCTGCACGCGCACGTGGCAAGGAAACAGCGATGAGAGGCGCACAAGATGCTTATGCCAATCTTTATTCCGGTAGTGCAGGAAAATTGTACGACAAATTAAGAGAGAAAGTCGGTGATGTAAAAGCGACAAGTTTACTCAATAAGTTACAGAGAGAAATTGGTAAGACCGGCAAGGCTTCAAAAATATTACGTGAAGAAATTGGCAATATATTCAGAGGCTCTTCCACGTATGGTGAAAGCAATGCTTGGATTAAAGGAATGGAAAATGCCACCAAGACGCTGAAAGACGAGACGAAGAAAATCAAAGTCGTGTTTGGTGATGTGGAAGACAAAAACGAAAAGACAGAAAAGAATAAAACCACATACAAACAGGATTATGAAAAAGCAAAAAAAGAATGGGATGATGCTAAAAAAGAACTTGCAAAGATTGAGAAAGACAAATCCAAATTCACTTCAAGACAATATGAAGAGGCCAGGAAACGGAGAGATGCAGCAGAAAAAAACTACAAGGATTTAGGTGGTGTCATCAACACGAAAGAGAGCGGAAAGAAGAAAGGAGAAACGGAACGGCTAGAAAAGCAGCAATCCGGATATTACGCCCTACTTGACAAGTATAAAGAGGAAACGATAAAGAAGAAGCGAGACAATGAATATGAGATATGGCAGAATGAAATAGACCTCATGGAAGAGGGTAACAGAAAAAAACTTGCACAAATAGAACTTGACTATGACAAACAAATATCAGCGATTGAGGATTACGAAGATAAATTGAGACAAGAAAAGATTACTTCAGCGAAGACCGAATTTGAGAAAAATCCGGTCAACAAAGGCAAGGTGTTCGATGCTACAAGCGTGGATGTAAAGATGACGGAACAGGAAATTATGCTTGTGAGGTCTATGCGTGATAAAGCTGACCGTGACAGAGAGCGATCTGTGAATGACCTATACAATACCGAACTTACAGCAATGCGTGACTACCTTAAAGAATACGGTAATTACCAACAGCAGAAACTCGCAATAACGGAAGAATATGCGGAGAAGATAGCAAAGGCTCAGACAGAGGGAGAAAGGAAGATTCTCAACGAGCAGCAAAAAGAAGCATTGGAAGGTCTTGAGGAAAAATACGGGAAGACCACACGTGCCATGGCTGATTTGTTTGAAGATTCCTCAAAAAAGTCTGTTGCCGCAATACAGGCAATCATAGACAAATATGAGTTGCTTGTTGCCTATATGTCCGGAACGGATAATAATGGTACAGGCAAAGTGCAGATTGAGGATTTGAAGAATGTCGGGTTCAGTGAAAAAGACATAGAAAGCATTGAGCGTGGAGAAATAAGCATAAAAGACGTTACAGATGCGCTTAAGATTTTAAAAGGTGATTTGGCCGACCGCTCGCCATGGAAGACATTCACATCAAGCATCTCCAACGCTATCAAAAATTTTAAAAATGGGGAAAAAGGATGTGATGATTTTGCATTGGCTATCGGAAGTATAGCAAATGCTGTTTCTGATTTCGTGCCAACGTTAAAGCAATTCAGTTCGGATATATCTAATATATTTGATGACGCAAAAATACAGGGGGCTATTGACGCTGTTGACGGTCTCGGGCAGACCGCAGCCGGAGTTGGACAGGCTATAAGCGATAATATTGTCGATGGTGCCATGGCTGCAGCGGGCGGTATATCAAAAATGGTAAGTGCACTTGACGGAATGTTTGGAGCCGATTATTCGCAATACAACAAAATGGTAGAGGAGTATAATAACCTATCTGAAATATGGGATGAGATAATAGACAAGAAGCAAGAGTATATAGATATATCGTATGGAGACGAAGCAAGAAAGGTTGGTGCCGAGATTGAAGACATACTTAATAAAAAAGTGGAAAGCAATGTAGCATTGGGGAAAGAACGACTTAATTCCGGTTCATCTGCTAGCTCTAATTCTATAGGTGTACGTCAACGCAAAGGTATGTCTTCACAAGGATGGCTAGAACTACTACAGGCTTCCCGCGAAATCGGCTTTAATTTCAGTTCAGTTGCCAATGGTCGTATGACAGAGTTGTTTGATTTGACAGCGCAACAATTGGAACAGCTGAAAGAACAGGCACCTACATTTTGGTCAAAACTTGACGGAGATGTTCGTAATTATCTCGACAACATTATTAAATGTAATGACCAGATTGAAGAAATGCGTGACAGGTTAAAAGAAACTCTTACAGGAGTGTCATTTGATAGTTTTTACGACAACTGGGTGTCAATGGTCACGGACATGTCGAAAACAAATAACGATATGATTGAAGATTTTGGCAAAGGTCTGTCAAACGCAATATTACAGAATATGATAGCGACAAAATACAAAGACAAGATACAGGAACTATACGACATGTGGGCTGAAAAGTTTGACAGTAATGGTAATGGTATTTTCGACCTCACAGAAGAAGAATCACAAGAATTACGAGATGCACAGAAAAAACTCGCAAATGACATTATTGCAGAACGTGATGCAATAGCGAAAACATTCGGGATAGACACGGAATTGTCCAAAGCCCAAAGTGCAACAGTAAATTCAACTATGAGCATAACGGAAGATACCGGAAAGGCAATTGACGGCCGATTGACCGCAATACAAATCGGACAAGAAGAGGGTAATAACATTACACGGCAGGGGTTTGAGCAAATTAGCATATTGAATGCCAAGTTTGATAGCTTTTTTACAATGAGTAGTAAGAAAAATACGGAATTGGCAGATAATATGTTGGATATAATGGCCAGCTCTTATCTTGAACTTCAAGAGATAAATGAAAATACAGGCAGCTCTGCAAGAAGTTTGGTCGATATAAACAATACTCTTGCTGATATGAAACGGGATTTGAAGAATAAATTATAATTATGGCAGATTTGATTATAAACGGAAAGGACGCGCTAAAGACATGGGGTGTGAGAATGGGAGATGGATTTATTGACGCTATCGGAGCACCATCAACAATGAAAGACAGTGTATCTAATAAAAGCAGATTGGAACACGGTACAAGGTATGATGACAGCACCCCCAAACTTGAAGAGCGGGATTTAACGCTTACATTCACAATCAAAGGGAACGACAAAGAAGATTTCAAACAAAAAAAGAAAAGTTTCTTTGAAGAATTATATGCTGTGAAACTTGACATCTCCGTTCCTGCCGACAGCGATGAGATATATCATCTGCGGTATACAGGCAAGAGTGTTACGTATAACCAAAATATAAGCAGGACGTTCGCAAAAATAGCTGTTAAATTTAATGAACCTAACCCTTTTTTGAGAGGGGAAGAATGAATTTGGCACAATTCTCGGATTGTTCCAAATAAAATATACATTTTTTCTGCGATGCGAGAAAAGAGGTGTAACTTTGATTTGGTATTACCTTTTTTTGACATGGTAGAGATAACAATATACAGACAATTAATAGATAATAAAATAGAGAGAGTATATACAACCTCAATAAATGAAGGTTGTATATACTCTAAGCAAATAATGGCTGAGGACTATATAATATTGAAATTCTCGGTTGTTGAGCCTATATATTTTCAGTTAGGAGATTACTGTGATACAGATTTTGGACGTTTTGAAATCGTTGATTTTTACAAACCATCTTATAATGTGTCTACAGATAGTTATGATTATGAACTGCGTCTTGATGCCGAATATTACAAGTGGAAAAATAAGATATTCAAATACCGGCCGGAATATGGGGGACAAGAAGCGTCTTGGACCTTGACCGACAAGATAGACGTATTCATGCAAGTTTTTCTCGCGAATCTTTCTGCTCATGGATATAGATATAAACGTAATGCCGAATATACTGTAGTCTATGAAGATGGTACAGACTTGTCTGTACGCAAACCTATTACATTCAGCAATGTAAATCTGATAGACGCGCTAACTGCGATAGCCGAACAGTGGGAATGCGAATGGTGGATTGAAAATCAAGAAATACATTTGGGGAAATGCCAATTGGGGACAGATAATGATGCGATAGAATTTGAGGACGGTGTCAGTATCGAAAAAATGACACCCTCTACAAGTAGTGACAAATATGTATCACGGCTATTTGTATTTGGGGGAACAACAAATATACCATCAAGATATCGTAAAAAACTTATATTCGACAACAAAGGGATAGATAACATAGATAATATAGGACTGTCAGGTTTCAACTATCTGAATGATACAGCAAGGCCACTTCATTTAAATATGTTTTCAGATACAAGTCTCTTTGTCAAAGAAGAAAGAAAGAGCCTCTCGTATAACGGTGTATTTGTTTTAAAAGAAGAATACAAAACGGTAGCTTTCCAAGGTTATACACAAGAGAATGGAATACATAAATTCAAATTAAGGAATATTCCAATATTTATAAGTTGGAATCCTGATGCTTGTGACAATTATGTGCGTATTCGGCTTGCTGCAAAAATAATTATATATGACGCCCATAATCAGAAATTGTTAGAAAAAGACTTTGTCTGTTGCTCGGGAGACGTGTTTCTTGACAGAGCATTCAGTTCCTTTGTCTTTTGTATGCCGGAAAATGCTTCTTTTGATTTTGAAACAGAATATGCTAATATCGTTATATGCGCCGATTTAAAGATAGAAAAAATAGAGTTTTCAATTGAAGTTTCAGGAAAGGCACCGGAGCTTACAATCAGAATAGGCAACATAAATGATTCTGATGCCTCCATTATGCTTGATGATGAACTATATCGAAAAACGTTCGGTGTAAGATTCCTATCCGGCAATTTAAACAATGGAAAAGTCTATGATGCACAAAGAATCTCCGATACAATTATTGAAATTATACCAAAAGATTCTGACCATTTTGAACAAGATTATTTTGCATTGGGCATTCGATATGAGATTGTAAATATTCCAAACAAGAGCCAACTTATACGCCCGAAAGTTCCAGCTTCGTATTTTACGCAGGATTACACCACAGAGACAACAATTACGGGTGTTGTAGAACAACACCTTATGCTTCCCGAAACTTGGAATAACGGTAAAAACTATATTGATGCCAAAGAAGATTTGACAGAAGAAGAAAGAGTTGAAGGTATTCTCATTCTTGACGATGTCTATCCCAAAACAGAGTGTGAGGTTACTCAGGTTGATTCTTATCAAATGGAAAAAGTAGATGAAAGTACCGGAGAGGGGACTGGAATATGGGACACATATTATCTTGTTAATGACGACAAGATAATTCTTGAAAAAGAATATATATTGCCAAATGTAAGCAATTTCAACATAATGTTCACATCCGGCAAGTTGTCGGGTATGGAATTTGAAATAAACCTCCTTAAACATGGAGATAAACTTGACGGAAATGTAAAATTGTCAGATGGCACTATTGGCATATATGAGGCCAAAGGACAGATGTTTCATATATTGGCTAACGAAAAATACGGTCGTCAACTTCCTGATAATTTATTATTTCCAGAAGAAGACGATACTTTTGTACTGCATGGATATGATCCCGATTTTTTTGAAGATATGGGGCTTGTCAGAAAGGCGGAAGAAAAGTTGCTTGATGAAGGTCAAAAGGCCATACAAAAAAGCAATACAGACCCCAATACATATACATGTCCTTTATATTGGTGGAAAGCCAAAGAATATGGGCATCTATATATTGGACAACGCATAAAACTTATAAGCAAAGCATATTTCCCTTTAGGAGAGAGATTATCACGTATTATCGGATTTACGATAAAACTTGATTTACCATATGACAATCCTGAGTATATGGTCGGTGAATCCGCCCCTTATTCAAGAATTGGAAATATAGAAAATAAGTTGAATGAAATCACTGTCAATGGAACTACCTACATTCACAATGGGAATTATGGAAACAATGGTTCTGTGTACATTGTTAAAACAGGAAGTCTCGCAGTTCCAAGTGACAATAATGTTTATTCGGCGAAAAGAAGCGACAGACAATATCTTCGTAAAGATATAGAAGATAAAGCACAAGAAACGATAACCTTTGCTGCCGGCCTGATAAGCCTGGCAATGGCCCGGCTGAGACGGGGCGCCGATTTCGGTGACTTTGCGGCAGGCAAGTCCGGGGGCCGGATAGATGAGCTGGGAAACGGTGAGCTGGAAACGCTGATACTGCGCAAGCTGCTCGATACAGACACTGCAAAAATACGCGAGGTGCTGGAAGACATCACCTTTGACAAGGTGGCGACATTTGTGCAGGGACTGGTAGCACAGGAGATTCATTCACGGGACTGGTCGGCAGGCCTCAAAGGTTTCGGCCTGTACCACAAGCAGAGCGGCAAGAGCTACCTGGAGGTTGACGAACTGCTTGTCCGTATAAAGGCTATATTCAACGCGCTGGAGATCCGCAAGCTGAGCTACGTGGGCGGCAATACGGAGCTTAGCGCCGCGGGCAGCACTATATACAGGGTGGTGGAAGCGAAAGGAAGTGACGGTACGGTGACGGCATACCGCTGCTATCTGATACGTGACGACGGTACGACGGCAACACGGAACATGTGGAAGACCGGCGACATGGCCAAGTGTCAGACGTTCAACCTTGCTGCGGAAGCGGAAACGGAGACAGATGCCAACGGTGAAGAGGTGACCGTGTGGCGGAATGTGTCGAACCGTTACTACTGGCGGGCGGTGACGGCCACAGGAGAGGAGATGCTGGAAGACGGCAGGACATACTACTATGTTGACCTTGCAAACACGGAAGAGGTGCAACTGCCTACGTTTGTTGACGGAGAAGAGGTGATGATGACCTATCCGGGCATGGACACCGTATATGAGGATTTCGACGAGGATATGCACGGCAAGGCGAACGATGCCCCTATGGCCGGTGACGCGATAGTGCAGGAAGGCAGCTTTACTGACGAAGACCGCCAAAGCATCATACGCATGTGCGTGGTAGGCGTGAATGCCCCGAGTTTCGAGGAATATGCGGGTGTAAATGAGTTTGAGCTTGCCAAGTTCCGCAAGACTATGATTTGTCCGAAGACCGGTGATAATTATGTGGCCAGGAGCTTTGAGATAATCACGGAAAACGGCACTTCCTACCGTGTGCCCTGTGACAGGGGGATATATACAGCAGGCATGGAATGCTATTACTATGACCGTGTCAGCCATGACGGAGCCCTGTGGCTTTGTGTCAACAAGAAAGGCAACGTGAAAATAGACGGGCAGAGAAAGGTCGTGATACCACCATCGGATGACCGTGATGACATCTGGCAGAAACAGGTTGACAAGGGAGAATCGGGCCATGATACCTTTATCGCGAACATAGACAATGAAATGACTTCCATACCGTTGCTTGAAGATGGCACGGTGGACGAAGCCATCACCCTGTCATTCAGCATATCGGCATATTACGGGCTTACCGATATAACGGATGAGTGTGCAATATCATTGGCAGGCGCAGCCCCTACAGGATGGACGGTAAACACTGACGAGCCGTCGGCACCGAAAATCACGGTAGGCAAAGGTGCGACACCGGCACCCGCCACATCGTTCAGATTCAATGTGGTACATCCGACATATGGCAGCCGTGACGTGACATTCAGTGTCGCTGCGATAAGAGCGGGCGGTATCGGACAGGATGCCGTCATCTATGAACTGCTTCCGTCGGAAACTGTATTATACGTTGCCCGTAACACTGACGGGAGTTACACACCGGATAAAGTATCCATGTATTGCGGATATGTGAAACGTGCAGGCAAATCCCCGGCAGAGATAGTGGAACGGTTGGAAACAACCGGAGGTTTTGACGGGTATAATATATATTACAGAAGACGTAGCAGGGAGACCGCAGAATGGGATACGGTATACCGTAAATATCCTATTCTTAAGACATTGTTGGAATCTATTGAATCGGCCAAATTCGACATGGTTGAACTTGTGATATCCGACAGAGGTAGCCTCATGATAAACGCTTCTGCCATGACCGGCATAATAGACAGAGAGACTGTGCCGATACTCACAGACGGTTTTAACGGTGAGAACGCCATAAATATCGTCGTGACAGGGGGTGATGTCATATTCAAGGACGCGGTAGCCGGACGGAAAGTCTATGTCGAGTTCTTTGACGGTACGGAACGGGTGGACTGTTCTGATAACGGCTTCATATGCGGTACATTATCCGATGATTTCTGGCTTTGCGACCGGCATGTATATTGGCAGTTCGGAACCGACGATAACGGAAAGCGCTTCTATTACGAACTTGCTTATGACGGCAAGGACATTACACCCACTGATGTGCCTTTCACTGTCACCGACCGCAGGACGGGAATAAAATACAGCCGCAGTATCCGTATATCCAATGTGAGCGACAGTCTGACCGTAACGCTATCCCCCGAGGCTGTAATATTGACACAATCGCCCGTTGACAACAGTATAGACCTGCAGCCTGCCTGCACTCAGGTGAAAGTATACAAGGGTATGACGGATGTAACTTCTGACGCCACAATCAGCATATCGGGAACTGACGGATGTACTGCCGGGAAACCGTCACCTGACTTTGTAGTAGTGGGTTCTCTTATAGGACAGCCGGATACCGGCAGTGTCAGTATCAGCGTCACATATAAAGGTTTGACTGTCACCAGAACATTCAATTTCGTCGTGAACTATCTCGGGAAGTTCAAGGAGACGATAGAGAATGATGTCAAGACACAGATTGCGAGTAAGGAGTTCTCTTATTTCGATGAAGACGGTGGTGTACATACGGTAAAGGGTATCAGCGAGATTGTACAGTCGTCGGACGAAATTTCCCAACGTGTGGATAAGGTTGAAGACGGACTGAAGACGGCTACATCTGAAATCGTGCAGCAGGCGGACCGCATCACCTTGGGAGTATACGGGCAGAATATGACAGTACTGTTGAGCGAGGTCCAAATCAACGTTTCCCCGTTGCTGGATGTAGTGTTGGCGTTATCCGACAGCATAAAGGCAGGGGACGAAATAGCCATCACCGGCAAAACTACTGTTACAGGGTCTTCAGCGAAGATTGCATTCACATTGCCCAATGGAGAGACCATAACAAAAGATGTTGCCACAGGTGAGGGTGTCCCGTTGTCTGTGTCAAAAATAATTACGGCATACACAAAAGTGGACACTACGCTGACAATATCTTGTGACGGGGATGTTGTAATAAAGAATCTGACGGTTGTAAAACGTGAAAGCATCGGCAACGGACTGAACAGGACCGGAATAGACATCAGCAACGGAACGATACATCTGCAAGCTCAGAATACCGTTATCGACAATGATGTGACTGTGGGCTCTCTTCAAACCATACCAACGACGGAAGGTGCGTATGCGAAACTGTCCGGTGGACAACTCGCTTTCTTCGGATGGAATACTTTTCCGTCCATAGTGGTCGGAGTTGACAAAGACAACGGTTGCGCAATACTGCGTTTCTGTGATTCAGGAGGCCGCCCCATGTACAACCTCGGTCCCGGTGGCTTGTCAAGTATAGTGAACACAGCTATGGCGGACAGTTGGAGTGACGGTGTGGATTGCATCAAGACGAGGAACGGACAGAAATCAGATGTGGTTATAAGACCGATACCCGGAGTGAAATACATATCGGAATGGAGCGGTACGACATATTACCAATTCAACGAGGGCCGTTTCGAGAGTGAGACCGGCAATCCTGTATTGGCCTATGACGGACGCTTCGACGGCAAGTGGTACAGTACTACAGAAGTAAAAGGTGATTCTTACGGAGAACACCGTGGCGAGCCTGTCAGCGAAGACAACCTCATACATGACGGATGGTACGGATGTGAGGAGAGGTTTGACGGTTATTTCAAGAACGGCAGATATCCGAGGAAAGCGATTGTCAAGATGCGCAGATTCAAGGACGGAAAATGTACGGGCATCAAAGATATGGCTTTCGCAATGACTTATTACTTCTCCGACAAGGAGCAGCCGCCCATAGCACGGCCAATGGATGCAGAAATGGGTGAGCCTGTAATGACATCTTCGGTAGCAGCCAAAATAGTAGAGGTAATGAGACCTGAAGAGCTATTGCCAATGCCGTTATATGTGTGGCTTGAAAGTATAGAACCAGGTACTGTTACGGGACTGGAATGAACTTTAAGACTTAAGATATATGAAGAATTCGTGTATAATAGGCACAGTGTTGAAAATAAACGTGCACATAGAAAGGATATGCTGTCTGACGATGGACGACTATGATTTCGAATGTGAGTTTTATGTCTATCCGAACCGCAAGGTGACGGTGGCGAAAAGTGATATGATCCGAAAGAACGAGGACAACTATGTCGCAATTGTCGACACTTCGGTAACCGGCACGGGGAGAATACAGGCAAAAGTTACAGCGATGATACCGGACAATGATATTCTGGACGGTGTACGCAGGGAGGTGGCGTCATGTTCCACGGGTGTTACAGTAATGAAATAGCGTCGTTATGGAAAGTTTGGTAATACAGGCACGGTGTATAGGGGAGCCGTTGACAGTCGAGGCATGGCAGGTCGGGGATTGCTCGTGCGGATGCAATGGCGGCGGGCGGCAGATGGTCGGCTTTGACGGTGTAGTTGACGGGGAAGTGACGGTCAAGGATGCGGTGGCTCCCGAAGACGGACGTATCGTATGGCTTTCCGGAGAATACCGGTTTGTCATGGAGGTTGCAACGGGTGACAATATAGAATATTACGCAAGCTGGCGGGGACACAGTGCTTACCAGCCGGAAAACTTCGATGATTATGTGTATTACATCGCCAATGGCGACAATCCCAATGATTGGAAGATGTACACGGCAGATACGGCAACTGGACTTGAACAGATTTCCGGAAGTGACGACGAAAGTCTGTCATTGGAAGAAATAGACATGATCTGTCAATGAACGTGATATCACATTATATATTTTTTTATTATTAACATTTTAAAATTTTAAACAAATGGCAAAATTTTTGGATTCAACCGGACTTGGACACTTATGGAGCAAGATCAAGTCATTGGTAAGCGGAGTTGAGACGAATGTGAACACAGAGCTTGACAAAGTCAAGAACTACACCATCAACTCGAAGAAGATCAGCACCAACCCGTCTATAACAAAAGCGGATGTGGGGCTTAGCAATGTGACGAATGATGCTCAGGTGAAGCGTTCGGAAATGGGCAAGGCCAGCGGTGTCGCGACCCTTGGTGCCGACAGCAAGCTGCCCGCGAAGCAGCTGCCGACGCTCAAGACTATCAACGGAACGAGCGTTGTGGGCAGCGGAGACATCGCGATAGACCTCACGTTGTATAAGGTGGTGACAACACTGCCTACTGCCGATATCGACAGCAACAAAATCTATCTGGTGACAGACGCCTCGGGAAGCGGACAGAACGTGTATACGGAATATGTGTACGTAGACAGCAAATGGGAGATACTGGGCAAATATCAGGCCAGTGTGGACCTGACACCCTATGTGAAGTTCACTGATACCGCCACAACGAGCAAGGCCGGTGCCATGAGCGCAGCCGACAAGGCCAAACTTGACGGCATAGCCGCAAATGCCACGGCAGATTTGGCCATGACCACAGCGGAGATTGACGCTATATGCGTGTAAGACTACTCGGGCTACATAGAAAGGCTATGTAGCCATTATCTATGTTCTTTAAAATTGACATTATGGCAAGATATTTGGATTCGACAGGTATCGGACATCTGTGGAAAAAAATAAAAAAAATGATGTCTGAATCTATTCCGAAAGCGACACCAAGCACTTATGGCGGAATAAAAACGACGCAACATTGGTTGGACAGTTCACTTTTGGCACAGATTTCTCCTGCGAGAATAGAATTTACCAAAGGACGCAACTACGGAATATATTTTGGAGGTACTGGGCAAGCGGTTGTAACTGTCCCATGGACCGATACGACTTATGAAACGGCCACGACAACATCTGACGGGTTAATGTCGGCTTCTGACAAAGTAAAACTTGACGGGATAGAAGAGGATGCAAATAACTATTCCTTGCCCGCGGCATCATCCGGAGTTCTTGGCGGTATAAAGACCGGATATTCCCAAAGCGGCAAGAATTACCCGGTAAAGACTGACACTGGCGGAAATGCTTATGTAAACGTTCCATGGACGGACGCAAACACAACATACAGCGTCGTGACAACAACGACAGCGGGACTGGCCCCAAAACTGCCGACAGGAGATATTGTGCAAGGTAAAAACACGATAACACCGGCGATGCAGGTTCTGGCCGGTGACGGAAAATGGAAGGGCATGAACATCGGCTATAACCCGATAAACAACAGCATCTCAATCGGAATCTATGATGCAAACTTGGGATATGGAAATGTGTATGCGACAGTTCCTGTTGCCAAAGAAACTGCTGACGGTCTGATGGCCAAAGCCGACAAGAAACTTATAGACAGCTTCAGGGCGGCTTTGGATGGCAACAATGCCTCACCGTTCATTGTCACCGAACAAGGAATACAAGGAAACTATCATTGGGACTCAAAAAACAACCAGATGTCCTTTAGCACCCAAGAAATGTATGGTGTATATTATGGCGGAGAGGATGAATGGGACTATGGAGACAACATCTTTTCTCTTCCGGATATTCCTGCCGCGACCCAAACTTCCGGAGGGGTGATGACCAACAGCGACAAGATGAAGCTGGACAGCGTGGACACGTCGGTACTGCCATATATGATTGACCTCGGAAGCAGCAGTCCTTTTGACGTCATGACTTGGGTAGACCTGAACAAGGATGTCTACAAAAAACTTTATGACAAGGCGTTTACGCAACCTGTCTATCTTAGGGCAAGGATAGGCTATGACAATTGGATAAGCCCCGCCATAGTGGATGCGGCAGGGAACTCAAAGATATTCATAACTTTCTTCAACGCGTTGGGGGACCCGTACAGACTGACTGTGACGTTGAATTTGAGCAGCGAGGCGACCGGTGTTGTAATGCAGAATGCGTCCCACACATGGAAACTTGTTGAAGAATATTGATTATAAAAAAATAACCGAATATGGCAAAGATAGGAATCATTGTCCCGTTCATCCTGTCATGGGAGGGCGGATTTGCGAATGACCCGGACGATACAGGGGGAGCGACAAACAGAGGTGTGACTATAGGGACATTCCGGCAGATGTTCGGAAAGGACAAGACTGTGGACGAACTGAAGCGTATGACCGAATCGCAATGGACGGCCGTACTGAAAAAGCTGTTCTGGGACAAATGGCAGGCCGACAGGATTGAAAGTCAGGCCGTGGCCAACATGCTTGTCGACTGGTCATGGCACAGTGGCGTTTACGGCATAAAAATACCGCAGAGAGTGTTGGGTGTGGCGGTTGACGGCATTGTAGGTGAAAAGACGCTATATGCCGTCAATAAGGCCGGGCCGCATGATTTGTTCGACATGTTGAAGAGGGAGCGCAAGGTGTTTTTTGAGAGGCAGGCGAAAGTGTCTCCTGTGAAAAGGAAATATCTGAAAGGGTGGCTCAACAGGGTTGACCATATGGGATATGACAGATTGGTATGCGGGAATGGCGAGGTGATTGTGTGGTAGTGTGGAACGAATTGGCATAAGATATGGAAAGTAACGGTATGTTGGGCAAGATAGTGCTGTGGGCCGCGTTTAACGCGGAGGTATATGTGGCTATGTACGAATTGAGGTGGATGATTGTGTTTGCCACGGTGCTCATTGTGGTAGACCTGTATTGGGGCAGCCGTGACGCGGTCAGTATCAGGGGTGAGGAGTGGCATCTGTCACGCGCTGGCCGGAGGACGCTGAACAAGGTGATAGAGTATATGACGTATCTGCTTGTGGGATGTGTGGGCGGGCTTGCCATATTGGAGCCGGTCGGAATCTGCTCGCATCTCACATCGGCTGCGGTGGGCCTCGGGCTGGGCAGCCTGTTCGAGATAAGCAGCATCATAGGGCATGTGCTGGCTGTGCACGGGATAAGGAAGAGATTCAACGTCTGGACGTTCCTTATGTCTGTCCTGGGAGGGAAAAGGCGTGATATAAGTGATTCTATAGACAAGGCCATTGAAGAGGAGCGATGAATATGGGGAATGCTGTTGACATACTGAAAGGTCTGATTTGGGGCTTCGTGCTCTGTGCCTTGATAACGCTGGTGTCGGGCTGCCGGAGTGTGAAATATGTGCCGGTGGAAACGGTAAGGACAGAAGACAGGACCGTGACAAAAGAAGTGCACGACACTGTGGCGGTTTACGACACACGGATAGTGTATGTAAAGGGAGACACTGTGGTAGACCTGAGATACAGGGACAGATGGCGCATTGAGACGGTGCATGATACGATGGTGAACACGGTCAGGTCCGAGGTGCCTGTGCCCTATCCTGTAGAAAAGAGGATGACAAAGTGGGAACGGTTCAAGATTGACTATTCGGGATATGCGATATTCGTACTTTCGTTCGGGATGGTGATAGTCGTGTGGCTACTGAAAAAAAGCGGAGGATGATTGCTACACAAACAAGATAAAAGCCCCCGACACCAAAGTTTTGTCGCCAAACTCAACTTCCAACAAAGCACCCCACTTGGTGCGTGCCGGGGGCAATATGTCCTTGCTACACCAAGTGAGGCGTCTTTGTGTTAAAAAGCTTATGAGTTTGGCGGTGCAAAGATATGAATATTTTTGAAAATGGCAAAGTTTAATGAGGAAAATAAAAGGCGCGAGAGCACAAAAAGGCGTTATAACGGGGTGCATGACGCTTACAGTCTCGTTATGGAGGAACTCGGGGATTTGGCCGATGCTGTGTCGAGGCAATATGTGTATGAGAAGATAAAGGAGAAGACCGGACTTTGTGTGAAGACAATAGCTTATGTGCTGAACCACACGGAAAGGGAGTGACGGAGAATCCTGCCATTATTGATAATGACGGGATTCTATGCAATAATCTTTTGGGGGCTATATAGAGTATTCCGGCTTCTCTATCTCGTTTGTGTTATTGGCATACGGGTTGTCGTTAACATAGTCATCTTCCACTTCTATGCCGTTCTCGACGAAATATCTGTCGCGGGCAAGCACGGCGAATACTTTCATGTATGACAGAAGCATATCACCCGTCTTGTAGGCGTCAACCTTTATCTTGTCGAGTTCTCCCTCTGTTACGAATTTTTCGGGGAACACGACGGCCTGACGGATACAGAATTGGTCTATGTCGTAAGGGTTCTTGCTGCCCAATGCGTCAATCAGGGCTTTTATACGTTGCCAGTTGGCATCGAACATGGCTTTTATGCCAAGGCGCTCTATCATCTTCCGGCCTGCTTCTGTTATTGACAACGGGCTGTGGTTCTGTGTGTAAATTAATGTTTTGTTCTGATTCCGGTAACTGTCTACGGTCTTCTCGAGATACAGCAGTGTCGTGTCTATTCTTGCGACAGCTTTGTTGTTCTCTTCAATGTTGTGCTGATGCCTGTCACACGGCATTGCTGTGTGACTTATTATATCATCTATTTTTGATGTGTTGTTGTCGCATGGTAACTTTTTCACTCTCATATATATGATGGCGGCATTCCATACAATGAATATAAGCATGGCCAATACCACCAATATGACAGTGACGGCTGCACCGAAATGCTCCCTTATCAGATTGTTCAATATCTCTTCCATTCTGTTGCAAAGGTACGCATATCAGTAATAACGCCAATGTTTCTTTCACTATTTTTCACAGTTGATGCAAAAAAATCCCGCCATCGTGTATCACACGTGGCGGGATTTCGGTATTCTATCCCTGGCAGTCTTTCACCTTTTCTCACAGTCAAATATCAGCACTTTTTATGTCAGAAGGTTTTTCTTTAGACAAATCATGGCTTTCATTTTCATGGAATAAGCCTCTTACCAAAATTATACCAAGTGCCACGATATTTACGGTGGTTGTTGAGAGGATGGTTATCATGACTGTATCGCTGAGTTTGAACAGCTCAAAACCCAATGGTGATTTTTCATGCGACAGGGCTGCTAAAACAACAACGGCAAAAACAGCAAAAAGATAATAAGCTATCAATTTGGTTATCCATTTCTCCAATCGCCCACGGGCTTTTGTGTTTTCGACAATACGATGCAATGCTATATATTTCTCGCATGTGCCGGTCACCTTGTCTGAATCTTCGCTTTCATTGATAAGTATATCAACCTGTTCCAATAGCCGCAACTCAGGCTTGCGCTCTTTAAAAGGGTTTAGGAAAAGCCGCTTGACATTGAACCAAATCTTAAAGAAAAAATATTTCCATGATATAGGACTTTCTGTATTGCCCAAAGTGGCATTGTTTTTGTTTGTCTCCGGAACCGGCATTGACGGAGTTTGGAATGTCCGCATATCCATGGTATTTTGGGGAGGGTGGTTTGCCCTTTTCTTGCTATTCATAATTCAATACAGAAAAATACGCCTTTATTATGTCATCGGATATTTCCTTATTCCATACAATGGGATTATCGTCTGAATACACGGTCTGATACCAAGGAGAACCTTTCTGATGTGACCATACACTTAAATTATATGCACTTGTATAACAATACTTGTCTACAATACTTATACATATTTTTAGTGCCAATTCATTTGAATTGAATGCTTTTTTTTGACATTCGGAAAGAGTTACAGGCATATTCCTGTAGCCGAATCTTTTGTAAACAGTAGGAAATACAGGGCCATAAGGCCATGCTTTGGGAGATTCGGTAAAAAGACGTTCACCTTTTTGTGACAAATAGAATCCATAGCACATAAATAACAATTTATTTACCTGCGTCTTATTGAGAACAACTCCATGACGATTAAATGCAAGAAATCTCAATAAATCGGAATAATCCAAACTCGTAAGAAGTCCCATTAAATGCAATATCCTATTTATATATCCGCAAAAGTAATCCTAAAGTTACATTTACACAAATTTTCAAACACTTTTTTATGATTTTTTACGGTTAAAAAAAATCCCGCCACCGTGGTATCTCTCTACGATGGCGGGTTCCAAGTTTGGTGTTGTTATATCGAGTTTGGCATCGTCTTCATTGCA
>PXZU01000024.1_pt1 | contig 26319 bp, 34 predicted proteins | sample 2941351 | NCBI WGS metagenome assembly PXZU01 (sample SAMN08721892, study PRJNA434045) | Viral metagenome, whole genome shotgun sequencing project. | isolation source: viral particles isolated from 30 fecal samples collected over 86 days | host: Mus musculus | place: Germany: Kiel | collected 2017-06 | reverse complement strand
TGTTCCCCGCTTTTTCCGATTATATAATCTCGTGTATATCTCATGGATTTCGCTATAAGCAGCAGCCAGTCCTGACTTTCTAGTGGAAGTTCTGTTGCGTTGTCAATAAGTTCATCTAATACCTTTGTACTTTTTTGCGCTGTCAATGTCGTTTCCTCCTTTCTTTTTGCTCTGTGAATGAATTATATCATATTTGTTTTTCATTGTCAATGAATTTGTAAAAATTTAATATTCATTGTTAACGCATTTTATCATTGACAATGAATTATAATTGCTGTATACTTGATTTGAGGTGATAAAATGGACACTTTGGGAGAAAGGTTAAGCTTTGCCCGCAAAAAAAAAGGTTATACTCAAGACTCTTTGGGTGAAACCATCGGCGTATCTCGCGGCGTTATATTCAACTTAGAAAAAAACAAAACAGAGCCGCAAACTATTGTTATCAACGCTATTTGCCAAACGTTAAAAATAAATAAGAGCTGGCTTCTTAATGGCGTAGGTAAAATGGAAAATAGTTCCGAGTTGTCGCAAAGTGCAAAAATATTGGCTGAATTATACGATGTTGCTAAAGATTTATCAGAACAGGAACAACTTTATTTATTAGACACTGTAAAAGCATTAAAACAACGATTAAGTAAAAAAGAACCGACTCCGCAGATGACAGTTGAAGAAGCAGAGGCGGAATATATAAAAAGTCGCTCCAAATTTGCGCAGAACGCGGCGTTGAGTGCTTCGAGTACCTTCGACGACACGCTAAATAATAAGAAAAAGGCTCAGAGGGCCGGATAAACAAAAAAGCCCGGCAGGGTTCTTGACCTCTACTGGACTGGATAATTTATAAGCAAAGAAAAATCTCCCCGCGCGGGAACACAGGGAGATCAGTTGTAAGCTAAACCCAGTTTCAAAAAAAATTTAGCTCTTGCACTATTAGTCTAGCACTTTTTTAGGCCAAATGCAAGGGCTTAGAAAGGTGTTGTTTTTTATGGCAAAATCCAGAAACAAAAGACGGGCTGACGGAAGAATCGCCGTACAGGTGTACATTGGTAAGGACAAAGAAACAGGTAAACGTAAATATAAAACCGTATACGGGGCCACCCAAAAAGAAGCAGATGAAAAAGCCATGCAGGCAAAAATAAAGCTGCAAAAAGGGATAGATTTATCCGCAGAACGTGACACTTTTGGCCAATGGGCAACACGCTTTCTAGCGGTAAAGGAATCGGATGGGGTGTGCCGTTCACAAATGGATTCGTACAGGGGATATTGCAGGCACTTGTCTGCTCTTGAGAACATACCCATCTATAAAATAAATGCCTGGGATATACAGGAAATTATTATAGAACTAGCAAAAGATAAGCCAGGCAAGAAAGGGTTGGCAAAAAATACTTTGCGCCAGATTAAAGGGACAGTAAAACAGATTATGCAGCTTGCGGTAGAATCCCGGGCCATAGATTTTAACCCGGCAAAGGACGTACGTATTCCCGCTAATGCACCGGAAAAACACCGGGAAGCTTTAACAGAAGAACAGCAGCAATGGATAATAGACACGCCCCATAAAATGCAGAGGGCTGCAATGGTCATGATGTATTCAGGACTACGGCGCGGAGAATTAACGGCTTTAACCTGGCCAGATGTGGATTTAATAAAAAATACAATTACAGTAAACAAGTCAGTTGAGATGATAAGCGGTAAGCCTAGGTTAAAAGAAGGGGCGAAAACAAAAGCTGGGGTACGGGTAGTAAATATACCGCAAAGGCTGTCTGATTTTTTGAGACAGGAAAAGGAAAAAGAAAATCCTCTGTGCATTTATGTAGTACATACCAAAAACGGCACCATGATGCCGGCATGGCTTTGGAAATCCGCATGGGCGGATTACATGAAAGAATTAAACCTAAAATATGGATATAACGGAGAGGATATAAAAAACAGCAAATTTAAACTCCCTATGAAAATCCCACCGTTTACACCACATTATTTAAGGCACACATTTGCTACATTATTATATATGGCTGGGGTAGATGTAATGACAGCCCGTGATCAACTAGGCCATGCAAACATAGGGACAACCCTAAGTATCTATACACATTTAAGCCAAAAATACAAAGAAAAAAATATTGATAAACTGAATGAATATCTTGATAAAATCAGCAACCTTTGACTTGCATTTTACTTGCAAAAACTCGTACAAATGGCGAATAATACGTAATAATAAGCAATGTGGAAACAGATCTCAAAATCCAGTTAAACAGGCTTGCAGAGGCATTTTAAGCCTATTTATATCCATATTTCAAAAATTATCACAAAATATAGATTTTCGTCGTTTTGGCGAATAGGAAAAATGTACAAATCCGCTTATAATCTATATTTATGCTGTATAGTGACTTGTGCTTGACTTGCATATATTATTGTTGAAGTTCTTTGATTATCTCTTTAATCTCTGCGATTTCGTTTCTTAACTTCTCTGTATCGGTTCTCAATTCTTTCAAAATATCATTGTTCCCTACCTGTGACATGGTTGCTTCATAATCCATCATCTGTAATATAAACGCTAATATTTCTATTAGTTCCAGACCGCTATAATTATATTGCTGCTGATATTGTCCCAACGTTTTTCACTCTCCTAAAAAATTACCCAGGGTATTTTATTACCCTGGGATTTTTGTTTACAGAATACCGCTGCGATAGTTTTCAATAACTTCCCGCTCTTCGGTGCACTCTGAACAGCCAATCAATTCCTGCACCATATCATTCAGACGGACAAGCATCATTCTAAGGCTGTTTACCATCCTTCGCCTATCCATATCATCATGAGAATCACGGTACCTTTCTTTTGAATCGGTGTACTCTGTCCAACGTTCGGCGATTTCTCCAAACATTCCGTTGATTCTATCGCCGCCTTTGGTTCGCCCCGAAACGTGGCCTTTTTTCATCTCACAGATTTCTTTTTCTGTTTTTATGAGATAATGCAGCAGTTCAATATTTTGGGAACTTAGAGAAGCGTTTGAAATTTTTTCAACAGCTTCCTCTATCCGCTTAGAAACTTTTTCCAGAAGTTCTTTGTTCTCCATTTATTTCACCACGCATTCATAGTACCGCATCAGTTTGCCATCTCCAGCATCTTTATCATCTAAAAATGCTTTGGCCAAATGGGCGTAAAGCCCGGATTCATTGACGCCATATTTTTTGGCAACTTTGAAGTAGTCGCTATACATCATATTAAGAGCAGCATAAAACTCCGCTGGGTCGCAGTCAATATTGTTTTGCTGCATAATCTGTTTAGCCTGCTCCATGTTCCAGTGGGGACCAGAAGAACCGTCTTCGTTTTTCATTTGATGTACCCATTCCTCGGCGATACGTTTGTCCATTTTCTCATTGCCGGCAGCAAAACCCATTTTGTGAGATTCCCTGCCGCCTTTTTGACCGCCTCTATCGTAGTTCATGGTGATCCCGCCGGGGTAATATTCTCCCTCATTGCTTCTGTCCATATCGGAATTGGAGCCATCATCATAATAGCTGCGCATGGGAGCATACCGCCCGTTTTCATAGTGTCTGCGGCCCCGACTGTCCCGGAAGGCATCCGTTATATTGTTTTCTGCCCCCATTCCGTACTCATACTGTGGACTGTTTCCATAGGAACGAGGCATATAATTATCATTATACTCGCTTCTTGGGCTGCCATAGTCACCGCCTCTGTTATAATCGTCCCTGGGGCTATTATAACGCCTATCCATACGGTTGCTACTTTGGCCTTGATTCATTACCATCATCCGCATTAAGCTCATTCTGTGGCACCTCCTCCGCCTGTGGTCGGGGTAGTTGGGGCTGTTGGAGCAGTCCCGTTAATACTGGCCAGCGTATTATCCGGAGAACAGCAGGGATTACCCAACATTTTAAACACACCGCCAGTTGCACTTGTGGAAACGCATACGGAATACCGGGTACGGGTACGGATTCCGCAGGCAGTAACCTGGGCGCAATTCCGTTTTGTCAACGGATATTGTACAGGCCCTCCATTGATTGTAAATACAACAGGAGCGTTTATGGTTGCTGCGCTTGGGATTTCATCAGTGAGCACAATGCAATATTTTTCGCCATTATTATAATTTCCCTCAGGTAAATCAATAACTACATTGCCGCCTGTAAACGTTATGCTGCGGCTGTACCGGATCCTTTTGCAAACCCAGCAAACAGGCTTACACGCCATGTAAAATCAACTCCTCTTTCAAGTCTAAAGAATCAAGGGGCAGCACGCTAATTTGCATACCGCCCCCGAATAATCACCCACTATTGCGGGGACGACCGAATATTATTTATTCGGTAAATTTAACAGCCGCAAGTATTACAGCCATTGTTGCAGCCGCAACCGCCGTTGTTGTATCCATAGCTTACGCCAACAGGATTTCCATAGCAGCAGTTGGGATTTGGCACCACATAGGCCGGAATCGGGCAATCGTTTCCTGTGCGCCGTAAGATTTCTGCCCTGCTTGCGTCAATCATTGCACCAATAGCGGCGTTCTGATTGCTCTGGCTTGCAGCCAGCCGCAAAGCCTGGTTTTCATTTTGCAAAGTAGAAATCTTATCCTGACACAGATAGTCCAAAATAGCACGGGTACCGGCGTTCTGGCTATCAATAATGTCCCGAGTGTTGTTGTTCATGGTGTTTTGTAATGCGCAGGTATTAGTGGCCATGTTATAATTCACACCATCAATGGCTCGTTGAGTCTGGCAGCAGCAATCTTGTAACTGGAATCCGATATTGCACATTTGCCGGTCTACACCGTTGAAGCCTTGCAGCATGGCGATATTAGCAGCATTAAAGCCGGAATTCATTGTGTTATTTAAAGCATAGGTGCTATCGCAAACCCCTCTGGCTAAGCCATCAATACCACGCTGTAAATTGTTTACTGCAAAAGCGTCCATAATATCATTTCGAGTTGCTGCGCCGTTTGCAGACGCAGACATCAGACTTAAATAAGGCAATACGTTCACCCCGCTTGAACATGAACAGTCTCTGTTGTTATTTCCGTTATTCTGCCAACCGTTCCCAAACATAGAGAATAGGAGGAATAGCACCAGGATCCAAATCCAGTTTCCGCCGCCCCACATACCATCGTTATTTCGGTTGTTTCCTTGCGCCTCTACCATGCCAGCAGTATAGGCAGACATTGCATCACCCATATGTAACGCTCCTTTTAAAATTTATTTCATCCCGCATTTTGCGGGGTGATAGACTGTTGATTTTGCTGCTGCATATTTTGTCCTGAAAACTGTTGTACAGCAGATCCCACCATCTGCTGAATCTGTTCGGGAGATTTTCCTTTTATGCCTTGAGCAAATTGTGGGTTTATTTTTTCAAGTTCCAAAAATGCCTGTTCATTATTTCCGCCTTGAAAGGCTTGTACCACTGGTCCTAATTGCGGCATCATTTCCACAGCCTTCTGTGCAAATTGCTGTTGGTTCATATTCCCGCTCATTAGCTGCATGATCATCCATAAGGGATTCTGACCATTTTGGCCGCCTATCATATTTTGCATCATACCCTGCATTGCGCCTTGCATCATATTCTGCATCATATTTCCGTTCTTATTGCCACCTATCATATTTCCCATCATGTTCGCGATCGGATTCATTCAGCATCCCCCTTTAAAATTATTGATGATTTTTTCACAGGTTTTTCCTGTTTTTCTTTGAGCACTAACTCAAATTGTGCCTGTAATTCATCAAATTGATTTTTTAATTGTACAAACTCTTTTTGCGGCACATAAGCTTCAGATATAACTTGTCCGTTTATCTCATATATTTCTTTAAAAGCGTAAGCGTGCAGCTCTGGCATCCCAGCCGCATTAGCAGATTTTATAAAAAATGTTTGGGATTCACTGTCCATTAAAATTACACTGGTTCCAGACTGCACCCGATAACTTTTGGCTCCTTCGATTCCCTGAACCCGTTGAAATCCTGTGTTTGTGGTCATCTGTTGCTGAGGTACTGCCTGCTGTTCTGCTGATTGGATTTGTTGCGGCATCATATAGTTATTGCCTGATTGCGACTGCTGCGGCTGCATCATATAGTTATTGCCTGATTGCGACTGCTGCGGCTGCATCATATAATTATTCCCTGCCTGCGGCTGTACAGGCTGGTATCCCTGGTATTGGGTTCGGTAAGAATTTAAAGGATCTGTTGTTCCATAAGAAGATTGATAACCGAATGCCATATATTTTTCACGCGCCTTTCTAAAAATAAAAGGAGGGCGCTAAACAAAATTATGACCTTTTGATCCATTTTGCGGCAGCGCGTGCGCCGTTTGTTTAACACCCTCCTTACAGGTTGTATTTAAACATAAAAAAGAAGCCTGCATGCGGCATTTAAACCGCAAACAAGCATCTTTTAAACAGCAATTATACTTCATTTATACCGCATTTTTACAGCATCTTTCTGCATTTATTCCGGATAGATTTTAAGCTACGTTCTACAGCGCTCCTTTGCATTTCTATCTCTGCTGCAACATCTTCTATCTTCCATCCTCTGCGGTAATATAAATCAAAAACTTTTCGTTCCCGGTCTGTCAACCATGGATTCTTCTCCATCTTTTCCAGTTCTTCGATAGAAAATTTAATTTTCATAGGCAGCTTATTTTACCTGGGCCTAGATTTTGTCCTGGTTTTTCGGACGGCTGTGCCCCTTGTTTTCCTGCTTTTTTTAACCCTAGCCTTTCGGGCTCTTATCCTTGCCGTTGCTTATCAACTCCAATATTCTTTCAAGCTGGTCCTGGGGAATGTCAGAACTAATGACATTCCCGCTGCTGTCTATAATACTATAGACAGCGGTAGATTCTATAGAACTGACAAAATCATATTGATTCAGATACCATACAAAACCGACGATTGTTGCCGCCCATAGAATAAGGACTATTATAAGCAGCGCAAAAACCCGCTTGAAATTTAATTTATAATCTTGCAGCAAATCCATTGCAAGGTTGTTAATATCTTCCGTCTGTCCTTCTTTTGCTTTCTGTATCGTTTCTTTATTTTCCACTTGCTTTTATCCTCCTGTTGAAATGATTTTCTAAATCAAATATAGCAAATAAGACGGAAGAAATCAACGCTCCCAGCAGTTTTTAAAGTGTGATTGAGGTGTAACCTGCCTGCTTTAACAGCTTTGCGGCATCCAGAAAAGATATTGTTGTAACGGGGTTTTTCTCTGTTTCCGGTTTTATGGCTGCATCCAAATCTGTCCTTGTCCAATTATTCAGCAAATGATCCTTGATAATCTGCGGATAATCTTTATAGCAGTCGTTTAAATCCACGGCAGTATAAACACCATCACAGTAGCCTACAAAGCCAGATACATTTCCACGATGCTGCCACATACCATAATCACCCTTATAGTTGCATCTGGACGCATATTGGGCTACCCATTTATCATATTTGGTTAGCTGATTATCAAACACCCAATTTTGCAGCCAGTCCGTAGAACTATAAAGGGCCGCATAATATCCGGCATTTTGGATCACATCTAAAAACGCCTTAACCATATCGGTACGGAGCTGTTTATTTTTAGCTGCACCCCATTTTCCGCAGGGGCTTTCATATTCCTGGTCCATATAAACCGGATATGTAGGTTTCAAGCCATCCAAGGCCTTTAAAAATGCCTGTGCTTCCTGTTTGGCCTCTGAAGCGGTGACAGCATCACTCCACCAGTAAGCGCCCCAATCTAAACCGGCAGCCAGAACAGCAGGAAGATATTTGTTCCGGAAGGTATCCATCTGCCGGAATCCCTGTCCGGCTTTGATAATCACATAGCTGTAACCAGCAGCTTTGACTTTTTGGAAATCAATATCTCCCTGGTGACTGGAAATATCAATACCTTTGGCAATAATCTGGCTCATTTTAATTCAATCTCCTCTGATAACTCAATTTTTCTATTCTCAAGCTTCTTGTAGGCATCAAGGTAAAGCTCCTCTTTATCGCCGTTTAATGTTAGCTCATAGTACATTCCATCAGGTAGTGTTGTGCTGGCAAGAGCTTTCCAGTTCTGCAAAGTCTTACAATACCAAACGATATAGACATCATCACTTCCAATTGCCACGGGATCTGTTGCGTCAATATGCTCATTAGCATATTGAGCTACAGTATCCTTAACTAACTGAATAAATTTTACATCTGTAATCATTTACCATTCATCCTTCTTTCCATATTGTTTTACAAGCTGGTTCCCGCCTACGCTCGCCACGGCCAGCAATGCACCCTGTGTAATTGCTGTAAATACAGACATGGGAGAAATCCCGTCTGTAGCCCAGACATACAACCCAGAAAGAAACATGCCTATTCCTAAAAGCGAATAAGGAATCAACCAATCTGCAATATGTGGAGTACGTTTCAGCACTGCGCCAGCCCCCCAGCAAATTGGGATAACCAACATCAATTCCGTTTTTATGTACTGCATTATATCCATTTAATTTATCCCCTTTTTTAAAGAAAATCGTGCTTTTGCAGCCTTTCAGCATAGCATTTTTTATGTTTTCTACTGCATGAACAGCTCTGTTATTTTTATATTGAGGATGGCTTCCACAATATTTTTCATAAAAATCTACCTCTGAAAGGATCTCTATAAAATCTTCCCTAGTGTGAGGAATTTCCCGCAACAATTCGTTGTTAAATTGTAAAATCCTTGCTCTGTGCAAATCTGCATTCCGATCGTCATCTGTGCGAATATGCTCATCCAATCGTTCTTTTGTTTCTTCTTGTGCGTCCTTTAAAGTATTCAGCATTTTTAAGACATCTTTGTTGATAGATTTTCCAACAGCTTTAAAAATCGCCGACCAGGGATTAACTTTAATAGGGGCGATCTGTACCAAGGTCAGCAGGACAAGCAGTAACCCACTCCCACTTTTAAAAAATTCCAGCAGGTTCATAGCCTTTTTTCTCCGTATCGCCTGATTCATTTTTATTTTCCGGTGCCTCCGAATTCTTCCGGCACCAGTTCCGGTAATCCACTTTCAATCAGAATTTCCGCGCATCCTTTTTTCAGTGCAGCCGGAACATCCTCAAAAGTGGTTTTGCCGAGAATAACACGTTGAGCAAAAAACATAGTCATCATTAGAACATCTCCTAAAATAATTTTTATAATAAGGCGTTGTAAAACGCCTATCATACGCTGTATACCTGGGAAGCCATCTCTGCAATGCAATCTTCCAGGAATTCCTGCCTGTCCGCATTAGCGGCAATCTGGGCTTTCAATCGCTTATTTTCCTCTGCCAGCTCTTTTACAGATGGAATGGATTCCGGTATGGGCAATGCTGTCCTGTCTGCTTCCATCTCTGCATCTGACCGCAATACAGGGACACCGTCCATCAGTTTATAACGTGGAATACCATCCGCATCATATAAACCGCCTTCAAAATAGTGGGACTGGCACAGGTTGTATTTGTCCCCTGCGCCTTCGTCTATGTAAGTCCAGCCTGTTAAATCTTCCGGTGTGGTGTATCCTCCCTCACAACGGATAATCCGGTTATTTTCATCTGTTTTTACATATACTTTTGATTTCATTTCATTTAAGAGTTCTTCCATTAAATTATCCTCCATTTTTAAAGTTCAGCCGAAAAAAGCATGGTTTCTGTTGTTGTACCAAATAAATACAACTCATAAGCATTTCCTGCTGTTAAGCCTTTTGCATAAACATCAATAAATATAAGTCCATTAGAATAAAACATATTATTTACGGTGTCTGGTATAATTCCATTTTCTACATCAGGTGTAGTAGAAGCAACTCTCAAATTGTTGATGTCTACATTAAATACAGGTCTTGTTCTCATTGACACTGGTGTAGGTATAAGAACTCTCACTTTCCCATTCGTAGTTGCTACTCCTTGGCCAATCGGAATAATTCTTTCTTTATAATTGTCAGGACGAATCCCTAAAAGATATCTTTGGCATTTCCTTAGCTCCGTGCCATAGTCCCATGCGGGCCAGCCTGTGAAGCGGTTTCCAAGCTCTATTTTTACAGCTTTAATCGTTTTGTCTATTCCTGTAATAGTCAGATCCCAGCTTTTGCCCCTATCTTCTCTAAAGCGAAATCCAATCCACATATTTTCAAGGTGTTTGCCAATTTGCCACTCGGAACTTTCAGTATTTAGGATGGGGGATGTTGCCGTAAATAACTTATTTTCGCCATCTAAAACAGCGATTGTACAAATACGTCCTTTTAAATCTGCTTCAAAAAATTGACGAATCCCGCCACTACCGTTAATTTTAACTCCATCGGAAGATAATGTTATGTTTGCAGCACTGCCGCCATCGCCATAAACGAGAACCCACCTATCAAAAGCGTAAACAGCACCGCCAGTATAATTATCCTGCGTTCTTTGATTAACTGGTTTGATTAAATTTCCATTATCCAATATACTTTCCTGTGGTGTAGGCTTTTGCAGCATCAGCCTTAATTTGTCCCCCATGACAACAGCCTGTACCACATCGCCAACCAAAACAGCCGTTGGAAGCAGCTCCTCACCGCCATTATAGGTTACAGTGACAGGATGATTATTTAGTGTCCAGGTATCACCGTCGTTATAATCCCCTGTGGCTTTAAAAACAATATTCCTGGCTTTGCTGGGGCCTTCCAGCTTATGTACTGTACCACTTTTGGAGTGGGTATATTCTGCTATTGGCTGCCCTGCGACATTATCTAAGCTTTGTGCATTTCCTCCTTGGAAAACTGCTTTTCCGTTCATAGAATCCCTTCTTTATTTTTCATAGATTTGCATTAAACTCTAAATAATTGCCTGTCATAGTTTCAATAATTAAGTTGTAATATTCCCCCGCTGTAAAAGGTGTTGTGCCATCTGTAAGAGTAATATCAAGGCTCACATTCCACGGAAGCGAACTATAACAATTTATAGATGCTATATTTTCATTTATTTCCTTTATAGTTACAGCATTATATCTTCTTATTATGATTTTACCAACTATTTTCGGTGTAGGTCTGATTCGCATAGAAACAGGTGCATTTACAATGGCCATCAAACGATTGTTTGTTCTTGCAACAGCAGCCATAGTTATATATGCATAGTTATCTTTATTTATTGTGTTAAAATAGTACCTCTGACACTTTGCCAATTCCAGCGCATAATTCCAAACGGGCCAGCCGGTAAAACGAGGGCCTGGCTCTAGTTTTACCGCAGCAAGATCAATATCATAATTGTGGGAAGCGCCATTTCCAGCTATGAAGTCTAAAGTACCAGATTCCACATCTTCAGTTGGAATAAATGTGTAAGAGTAGAGCTCAAATTTGCTGCCGGCCGTTAATTTTAATCCAGATGCACCTGTAATTCCGCTTAACTGTTTTGTAGATGGCCTGAAAAACGCATTCTCAGCGCTGTTTATTTTTGCGAGCATAGTAATTGTATAAACATTGCCAGCCTTCAATGTATGTTCTGTTTTTTGACTAAAATGCTTATAACTGTCTTGAGCTTTGCTTTTAATGTTAATGCTTCCAGAATTTATAATAACGTCTGTATTATAAGCATGCCAATTATCTAAACAATAACCATCCGTATTATAACGTGTCTGTCCTTTTTGATTTACATATCCATACTGCCAATTACTGTTTATCAGCATATCATCCTGGGGCTGTATGTAAGCTTCCGAGGCCAGCCCATTCAGCTTTCCCGCGTTACTGGCATACGCTACCTCGCCATTGTGCAAAATAGCTAAACAGGTTCGGTCAGTCCCCCCCCCCGTTTCCACAAATTGGAATATAGCAGAAGTCACAAAACCTGCCCGGAATGCCCCGTCTGACACGGCTAAATCTGTATTGCTGTAGACTGCGTCGCAGTCCTGGCCATTGAACCGCAGCTTATCTCCGGCGTGGAAATCTGCGTCGGGAATAAAGGTCACGGGAATTATCCCGGATGTAGGAATTGTTTGGTTTTCATCTGCAGGAGTCAACATATGTATTTTGTTTGTAGGGTCGTAAATAGAATCGCACTGAATAATTGACAGTCCGCTTTGACCTCCTCCCCCGCCGGAACCGCCTGCGCCAATAACAGTTTCATTCCATTTCCCGCTAGCGTAAATATAAATTTTCCCATCTACAAGATAGGAATTATCTCCATCTCCATCTGGAAAAGCTGTGTTCAATTCTTCTAATGTTTCAAAAGTTCCTGCTATTTTTATCGGCTTTCCTGGTTCTCCTTTTTTTCCAGTTTGCCCCACAGGGCCAGTTAAATGATCTGTATAATTGTATTCCTTCTCTGATGGGCGCTTAAAGCCTACCCGATCTCCATCTATTTTATATTCTACACCTGCATCGGCGGCAATTCTTTGAGCTTCTTTCACTGCGTCTGCTGCGCTGTCTGCGCTCTTTTTTGCATTTGAAGCGGCCGTTTCTGCTCTTTTTAGGGCATCTGTGTTAATTCCAGCATAAGCGCTATTCAATTTTTTAAAAGCGTCATTAAATTGTTCCCGCTGTGGCCTTTCGCCTTCGTCCCATATTGGCAACTGGATAGGCTCTAAATATGTTGGCATGTTTTTTATCCTTTCTATCTTGGATATAGCTCTCCGATTATGATATACGAAGTTTTCCCCATTTTAACGCACAAAACTCGTTGTCCTTCATTAACAGCAACATTTCTCAATCGTTTATATTTTTTTTGGCTGGGCGTGTCATCCCCATCTAAAATTAAAGATATCCCATCATCGTATATGGTTCCTACCGTAGCTAGTTTGAAAGGAGATTCGGAATTTTCTTCATTTTTAACAAATACATTTTCTCTCATATTTTCGCTAACCTCTTTGCAACATGTGTCATTTGCCCTCCGTTTGATAAATCCATTTCCCAGCTAATTTCTTGATATATGCCGCTAGCTGCAGGATGCCGCAACGATAATACATCTCCACTGCTGTGGATAGGCATTAACGCTGTTGTAAATTGTATTTCTTCGTAAATTTGGCTGGCGTCAAACGCCTGTTTTTTAATATAAGCATCTAATTCTGCTTGTGACGCTACAGAATCTAATTGATAAACCCTAGATACAATCGTTCTTCCCCGTTGTACTGTGGATGTCGGAGAAACTGGATTGTCGTTTATATATACAGATCTGTAATCTTGTTTTGAGTCTGGATTTTGTGAGGTTGCAATAAACACATTGGGTACGTTGTAAAAGTCTTGTGTAGAAGACATTTCGGCCGCAATTACAGATAGTTCGTCTGCGGCATATTCGTATGTAACATTGGTTGATGTAGGCTCTATATATGGCGATACCACCATATACCCTCTAGCGTCACAATAAATGGGATTGTAATTGATTTCTTCTAGCAGTGTATTTATAATATCCAGCTTCGATGTACCTATATCCCATTCCCGATCTATTGCGATTTTTACAGCAGAATCTTTTGTGACTATTACATGTTCTATTCCAGCAGACACTAATATATTTTGTACCGCTGTCAAATAAGCCGTACCGGATGCAATAAAATACCGGGTTGTAAATGCATCTTCTTTCAAAATTACCGTTAGATCGTAGCATTCTACATCATAGCTGGCTGTTCCTTTTAATTCGGAAGAAATTAGAACGCTTTTTTTAATATGTCCTGCGTCAATTTCATTCCATGTTAAACTTTCGGTTGTTTCCCATAAGGCCCCAAAAAAATTATAATCTTCTGTTTTTTGCTGCCATTTTTGCTCTGTGTGGATTTGGCCTGTTTTTTTTGTAGGAGTGGATGGAATAAAAACGCCTAAAGGCCATTCTGCCCATTTGGATGGAGCAGGAATATAATTTGTTATATATCCTCTGTCGATTTCTTCCCATGTTAAGTTTTCAGTAGTTTCCCATAACGCTCCAAAAAAATTGTAATCCACCGTTTGTGTTGTTCCGGCTCGATCTATGCGCACTCCCATATACACTTTAATCTTATTTTTCAACCAATCGACATTATCGTCATATATTGTTAATGTAAGCCCGCGCTGAATAGCGTTATTGTGATCTAAAGATACAGTTCCTTTGGTGGCGTTTAAATCTCGTATACGCGCTCCATTGTTGTTTAATAATTCATATCTGAACCTGTAATGTTGCCTGCCTTTTTTCCCATGTAAAGCATCTTTGATTTCCTGTTCTGTAAATCCTTCTAACGCTAATCCCATTCGTTATACCCCGTCATAATCAATACGTTCTATATAATCAACACGCGATAATGTCATTCCCCATGACGTAAAAAAATTGGATCTTGAGGGGCTTATATTTGTGATTAGGCAATATGCGCACTCTCCCCCGTTGTTTCGGTAAATTACAATCGTTGAACTTTCCATCTTTTTCTTTATCCGTTCATATTGATTTGGGGTTAAAGAAGCAAAAGATGGGGAAAATTGCTCTGTTATATCATCGGTTGTAACAGCTACTGGGTATTTTCTCCCGGCATAAAATAGCATCTCTGACGCTATATTGCTGGTAGACGGATACACATTTTTCTCTGATTGCAATAATGGCCCTATCATGTTTTTAGGCGTATCCGCTGAGGCGATTACAGCCTGATCAATTTTTGTTTCTAGCATCAATGGTAAAGAATCTGAAAATGCAGCCCCGCTAACGAGTCTGATTTTATATTCATGCCATCCCACCGCTGTATAATCTTCTGCTTGTCCGTTTATTATTTTGGCTATTGGGATTCCATCTCGTAATAAAAACAGACCATTTCCTTTGTTGTTGCTTATAATTATTACTCCGTTTTTTACGGATTTTCCGGAAATGCTTGGTGCTGCTGGTTTAGATGTTCTGATTGTAAAATTTTTTGTGGCCCATTTTGACCAATAAAGCCCACTGTTTTCAATTCTTAATTTTGCTGTATATGTTCCATCTTCTAAGAAATCTGGTGAAACATAAGTTTTGGCAGTTCCAGCCGTCTCTCCTGTCCTTAATATTTCGGTCTCGCCTTGATAAATTCCAAGATCGTAAGCAATCTGAGTTGAACTTGTCCATGTGACTGTGGGACGCGCTGTATTGGAAACACTTGTGATTGCAGGAGTCGGAGGCGCTCCATATCCAACAATAGCGGCGCTGTTTGACCATTCTCCTGCGATTCCATCTCCGTTATATGTTCTTACTCTCCACCATAGTTTTCCGGCTGGTAATTTGTTGGCTGGAACAGTGTATTGCAAACTGGCGGTTGATTTGTTGGATGCCAGGGGTAACCAGTTGTGGCCATCTGTGCTATATTGCAAATCATATCCGGTCGGAGTAGAGCCTGTAGAAATATTATGTTTCCATTTGAACACATTAGTAGATTCTACGTCAATCATAGCGTTATTGGGGCTAATTGGTGTTGCTGTTGATGTTGCATCAACAGTAGAAAAAGTTCCCCATCCTGTGGTATTTCCCCACCATTTTCCATTGAATTGTACATGTATTTGATATTCAATTGTTGAACGAGTTGGGAAGGTATTCGCCGGAGCCCAAACAGCTTGCTTTCCTCTCCATTCGCCATCTATGGAAGCATATCTTTTGTCCTCTCTTATTGTCAGCGGGGTTTCTGTGTATGTTGATGCTCCTGATACTTTCCATTTCATTTTTGCCGCTGTTACTGTCGTTCCACCTATAATACTTAAACCAAAATTTATCCTATAAAACTCATTATTTTTTTTTGGATCTCTGTACCCCAAATCTTCAGTTTGCTGTACTACATCAATAGATACAGAATCGGAATAATTGATTGTTATATATGGGTTTTGGTATAAATCCATATAATACGTTTTGTTTGATCCACCTCTAAGACTTATCAACAACAAAATTGCATTTAACATCAATGCGGCGGCTCCTGGATATCCGGATGAGTACATTTGCTTTCTATTGCCTTCCCCTATCATTCCAGAACTTCCAGCATCATTAAGCCCTGATCTCTTAATTTTTAATTCATGTATATCATCATATGTTATCTTTGCCACATTTAGATCGTTTGGGCTATTAAAAAGCAGCGCCGATGCGTCTGCATATAAAACGCCTAGCCCATCTGCTGGCACGGTAAGAGTAGCGGAAATTGCTTGCTTTCCCCATAAACTTTGAGGAACATTAAAGCCTAAAACGCCATATTGTGTCTCTTTTGAGCTGCTTGCTCCTTTATAGGCAACATGCAAGCTAGATGGGTTTTGAACAGTGGTTCCGCTTACACTACTTACTTCTGATGCTCTATTTGCGTATACTGTCGCTGTTGGCACATTTTCACCGCCTATTTTATTTCATTCTGCTGTCATGTCTGGCTCTTTGGGATTGCTGTAACAAATTCATTAGCTGGTTCCATTGGCTGGCATTTGGGTATATATTCAGCGTTCCAATTTGTGTCCCTCCGCCTGTACTTATCCCACTTTCAAGTATGGATCTTGTTTTCCGTGCGTTATACACTCTTTCTCCTCCGGAAAAAGCAACTAATTCCGGCCCATCTTCTCCAACCAGCGCCCAGCCGTTTGCGGCGCTAAAAGTGCCTTTAGCATAGGCGTTTTTAACTTTTGGGGTGCTTACCGTGGGTGGAGTAATCTGAATGTTTTTCATTCTCTCCATTGATGATACAGCTTTGTCGGAACCTTCCTTGATAGAAAGCCACAGCATTGCAAGAAGGGCTAATACGCTGGCTAGTGCGGTTACTATCGTGATAATTTGCAGTATCTTCATTTGTGCAGGTGATAGACCGCCTGTAAAAATTTTCAGAGCTTCGCTTACCCCGGAAAGCGCTTCCTGCGCCTTCATAATTGCCGTAACCGTTGCTATGATTGTAGCTAAAATAGCCCAAACAGGAGCCGGAACCATTGCCAATACAGCAATAATATTTAAAATAATATTGGCGATCGCGGCGATTAGCCCAATGATGCTTTCTACCGAGTCTGCGTGTTCATCTAATAACGCTGTTATTTCGGTAATAACTTCCGCCATAACAGGCATTGTTTTTTTAGACAAATCCGCCATGCTTTCAGTTAGCTTATATTGAGCATCAGAATAAGCCCTTTGTTCTTCGTTCATTCTGTTGTATTCTTGCGTAACTTGGGGCAAGTCTGTTTTTGCAAGAATATTCAATACATATTGTTGCTCGCGTCCAGATTTAATGGCTCTTTGTAGGCCAGAATCAAATTTCTCAACCTCAATTCCCATCCTTCCCAGCATTTCTGCAAATTGTCCTGTAGCTTTTCCCGTGGCAAGGGTTTCTTGCAAGCTGTCTGCCAAACTTTCAATCTTTAACGTATCCGGAAATTTGATTACAGCGCCAGAAAGAGCTTCCACCGCTTCTCCTAAATTGTTATCTTTGAACCCTGCTTGCATCAAATTTGATAACGCTTCGATATTGGAATCTGTTTCCCCTGTAATAAAATTTAAGTTCATCATTTCTTTTTCAAGGGTTGCCATTCCGACTCCTGCGCTCCTAGCGTTTTGCTCTAATTTTGCGGTATCAGAATTATATTCCTGCATCTCTTTAGTCAAGCTAATAAGTCCAGTAATTGCCTTTTCAATTCCCTTGGCTGCTAAATCGCCAAGGGCTATTGTCATTGCCCCTATGCCTTTGGTGCTTTTATTTGCTGAATCTCCAGCTTTTTTTGATTGTTCAGAAAAATCCTCGCTTGCATTTGCCGCATCTTCGATAGCGTCCGTGGTTCCCTCAATAGCGTCCGACACGTCTTCTTCTGCTTGTTCTGCTTTTTTGATAGCATCGGCATTATCTCTCAAATTTTTGGTGTATTTAATCAATTCAGCCTGCGCCCTGTTTAATTGGGCTTGTTTTTCTTGCGTAGCTTTAGCGGATAGCCCGCTTTGAGCTATTTCTTTTTTTAAGGCATCAGATAGAAGTTTTGTTTTTTCTGATTGGGAAGCAATTATTCTTTGCAGAGCTTCACCTTTTTTTGTCATTCCATCTATTGACTGCGTATTTTTTCCATATTCAGCGGTTACAAGGGCTAATTCAGATTTATTCACTTTTAGCTTTGCGGTTATATTATCCAACGCATCACTTAATTCTTTTTCTCCGGTTACCCCTAATTTTATATTTACATCATTTGCCATACGTTATCTCCTAAGCTAAATCTGGAAAAAGTTCATCAATGGGCGATTGTATTCCATTTGATTTTATCCGATTTTTTTGTTTTTCCCCATGTTCAATAAGATAGCACGCCACGAGATCATTAAATTGCCCTATTGGCATAGCGTTATATTCTTGTCTGTCTAATCCGATTCTTAGCCGGTAATACTCGCACCAGATATATCCTTCTGCGTCGATTTTATTGCTTCTTTGACTTTCTCCTTCGCTTTTTTTTTCAGTTCAACCTGCACTTCTGGAGAAATGCCCGCTAACATTGCTTTTTGTATTTCATCCTGCATCCGGTAAAATTCCATAAATCCCATCATAATTTCTAAATCTTCGGCTGTTGGAATTTTTTCAGGTATTTGATTTTGTTCTTCTTCAAAAATCTTTTGATAAGCAAATCCTTGTTCTATTAAAGTTTGCAACATCCAACAAATTTCTCTTAATTGCTCTGTTTGGGTCTTTTTGCTGATACTTTCCCATGTATCTTCTACTGATCCATATCTTTCAGCAAATAAAACTCCGGCTTTTATAGAAAAATTTAATGGATATTTTTTCCCATCTATTTCTGTTTCTATTATTCTTTTGCCCATTATTTACCTCTTTTCGCTACAGTTCTTGTGACTACTATTTCTTCCCCCTCTGTTGGCGCGTCTTCTTCCGCTACTTGCAATTCTGCTATTCCGGCCCGCTGAATTTTTCCATCACTATCCACTTCTACTAATAATATTTTTTGCCCTTGCTCTGCTTCTATTTCAGACAGCCCGTCCCAATCCTGATAATTTTCTGTCGTTTCGCTCCCCTTGTCCGGCGTGTAAACCTCTATTCCCAATAAATATTTGTAGATGCTTTCGCCTCCCTTTACTGGTGATACTGTTAGTTGAGTAGTCCCTTTTATCGTTCCCGGCTCGCTGGTTATGGTTAAAGATGCTGGCAGCATTTTTAAAAACCATTTGATAAATTCTACTGCGGCGGCTTCGGTCTGAAAGTCTGCTCTATATTTCCAATTGTGCTCAGGTGTATCATCACGCATAATGGTGCCGGACAAAGAAGGTGTTTTCCATTCGATGCTTTCTCCTTGAGTGGTTGCTGAATCGGCAGGAACGCTAAAAGATACCTTTGGAAGAATTACTGCCGTGTGTATTGCTTTTCCATCCTTTTGCCGTTTTATAGTAACTCCAAATCCTAAATAAGGGCTTACGTCATCTGCTTTATTTACTAAGACAGAAACTTTTTTCCCATTATATGTAATTTCTTTCTCGGTGATTCCTAAAATTAATTTGCTGGCTTCATTATCCAAATCATCTGTTGTTAGTGTTAAAGTTCCGCCTGAAAACATATTCTGTGTTTCGGCTATCCCGTTATCCGCATAAAGATTATTGGCTTTGTTGTCTCCAAATTCTGTAGAAAATTCTACCGCTTTAGCAAATCTTAGCCCATTTTGGTATGAAATGTTTCCGTTTCCATCATCTATATATCTTGCTGCGATTGGTATTGCTAATCCAACTCCTGCCATTTAATCATCCCTTTCTTGCGACTCCTTTAATTTCTTGCCTGATTTGATTGTCTATTGTGGCCCTTACTCTACTTTTGCATCGGTTTACCGCAGGACGCACAAACGGTCTTTTTTTAAGCTTACTCGTTCCGCTCTCCATAGCTCTGGCTTTTAACTGATTTGCAGTTTCCTTTTTATCTTTTCCGTGGAATCCGATTCTTGTGTTTATCTCCCAATTATTCATTTTTTTAATAGGGGCAATCCCAAATGATTTTATCAAGTCTCCGCTAGAATTAGTTGTTTTCTTTTTCCCATTCCCATTTTTAGATACCGATTCAGTGCTATTTAAATTTTCAACCAGCCCGCGCTTGATTTCATCTGCTAAAATTTTTGCGCCTTCATATACAGCTTCTTTTATAATCGTTTCTGATGTATTTTTTAGGTTTTGCAAATATAGTATAGTTCCGTCAATTCCACTCGGCTCTACTTTGCCCGTGCTTCCACGTCCATTCATAATGTACTATTCCCGCATTGTCCTCATATTGCACACTGTTAAGATGATATATCATTCCAATGGATTCTATAGCATCCTCAATTTTTTCCAGATTCGGATCTTCTGTATTCTTGGTGAAATAGTCCACAGTTCCTGTAATGAATCTGGATTCCAATTTGTTGTCGGCATAAAATTCATCTGTCGACCCATCTTCTCCCCATACAATATAAGGGGCTTCTGACCCTCCGGCGTCAAAATGATATACTTTATCCGTTACTTTCTTGAGCGCCTCTGATATCTTCCATATCCTGCTCCAATTCATAATTTTTTTGCATCCTTTCCAATGTCAAAAGAGATATTTTCAATCCGGCGTCATTTAATGTATGCTGCACTTCTGTAATCCTGTATTGCTGCCCATCTTCTGGAATGGCATATTGATTTGTTTTTATTTCCCGATCTTCCCAAATTTCAAGCAGCATATCAACTGTACAATTTGCTTGCTTGGCAGCATAAAGCCTCGTAACGCCTACTGTCCTTTCTCCATACCAATGCTGGCTTTTTTCTCTTAATTTGCGTTTGTCTGGCGCTGACCCGTCCCGCAAATCGTAAATCGTTACAATCCCGTCACTATGTAAAATTTAGATCACCTCTTCTGGTTCCAAATCGGGTTCTGGATTTGGCTCTGGTTCAGGGGACGGCCCCGGTTCCAGATCTGGATCCGGGGTTTCTGTTTTCATTTTTTGTGACAGCAGTCTATTGTTTAAGGCATACCGCAGCATTCGGGGCATCGCATTTTCTTTTTCTGCACGGTGCCGGTATAAATATGCCGCATACATCACTTGCAATCCAACATCTTCAATATCTTCTGTTAATTCAATGCCTTCTCGCCTTATCATGGATGCGGACATATCCAACAGGTTCTTTAAGTATTCATCCTGCTTTTCATGCAATATTTGTAAGTCATGCTTTAACAAGATCACTTTTGTTTCATCCACTTGTTTTCCCTCAATGCTCAAATTTCTGATATAGTGTTATTGGCTTTGTCTGGTTCAAACTCCATTGTCGTTGTAACTTCTGCGTTATTGATATTGATTGCCACAAAAGACTCCGGATCGATAGGCATACCGTCATATCTTGCTTTAGCGCGGAATACAGTATTGTCCTGAATAAACATCACATGTTCTGACTGATCAATTCTAATGCCTGCCCTTTGCGCCAATAAGTACATATCGCCATATCCGCCTATAACATCTCCGTCCGGCATAAAGTTTAATGTGACGATATTTCCTCCAATTACAGGCATTGTGTTATTCACTTGCGCTACAATGGCCCCGCTAGCGTTAAATGTCAATGCTTTTGATACGATCTTGGCTAATGTAGATTCGCTCATAGCCCAAAATCTATTTCCTGTGCTGTAATCAGAGGAAGCTTTTGCCCCATTTAGAATAAATTCGGAGAAAAAGTTTTTATCTGTTAAATTGTTTGGCATCTTAATAATATTGCTTGTAGATAAGTCCTGCCATTCTGGGGCTCTGGATGGATAATCAGATGGTTTGACGCTTTGTGCCAATCTGGTGACAATCCCTGTAGGCATCTTCCCAGACGAACCTTTTCCGTACAAAATTGCTTTATCTAATGCTAGTCCAATAGATTTAGACAGCATTTCAATAATTTCGGCTGACAGGTTAATATCGGAATCTTCCAAAATAGAATTGCATACAGGTATATACCCGGCGACCTTATATCCATCTACTGTGATTTGATTGAACGCAAATCCTAATTCATTGATGGATGCGCACATTTCCGTCCATACCGCTTCCGGAGGCGTTCCGACTATGTTTTGCCGCGCTTCCCCTGCAACCTGCCTCATATTTACTACATTTATCAGTTTTGAATATCTTTCAATATTGTCTCTGATAACGTCTAGCATAATAACTGGTACTGTTAAATCGGCATTTGTAAGCCCTCTGTGCTTGCTAATTCCCCTAATTTCTGTTAAAAAGCTTTTAACATCTTCTTGCGCTACGATGGCTTTTCTCTGTTCTATGGGTAATGTGTCGAACAATCTCCGACGCGACTTTATTTTCATCTCGCTTCTGTAAGTATATTTTGCTTCATCTTCCATTTCATTTATTCCTCCCCTTTTTTTCGCGGTTGCCGGCGTTGCTTTTTGCGCCCTTTCCAATTCCCCTATTTCTTTTTCTATAGATTCAATTTCATTTTCTAGGCTTTTGGCGTCTTCCTGATTTTTTTCTTTATCTTTTTCAAAATCATTTACTGCCTGTTCTACAACCTTTTTTTCTTCATCCGTCTTTGCTTCTTCAATGTCTTGTTCCAGCTCTGTTTCCCTTTTTTCCAGGTCTTTGAGGGCCGCTCTTGCAGCTTCTAAGGCTGCTTTTTTTTCGTCCAATTTTTTTCTAAGCATTAATACCTTTAGCGCCATTTTGTTTTTCTCCCTTTAATTTTTTTCTTATATCGTTTTTCCAAATTTCCGTTTTTCTTTTTTGAATTTCTTCGTAGTCCTGTTTTCGAGCTGTAACCGTTGTTTCTTCGTAAGCCGGAAACGTCACTACAGAAACCTCATGTAAATCCACTTTTCTTATTGTCCAATGAACTCCGCCGTCTCTTTGAGTTAAATCTTGATCTAAAATATTAAAGCCAAAAGAGCATTGATCTACATCTCCACGTTTAATGCGTGCATATAGATTCATCGCGTCTGTATCGTTCCGGTTTATTTTAATTTTTCCCCACAATCCTTTGCTGTCTTCTCTTAGCTTCAACGTTCCAGATTTGCACCTTCCCAATACCAGCCGTGGGTCATGGTCAATTAAAGCCCTGATATCATTTCCCAGCGTTTCTGAAAAAGCGCCAGGTGCTACGCTTTCAGACGCTCCTTCCCAAAGCTGATAGTCGCTGTCAAATACCGAAAAGTATCCTTCAATAACAGGATCTCCGTTTTCTTCTTCTCTTGTTTCAAATTTAGTCAGTAAGCTTCTTACCTGTCTTTCCGATTTATCCATCTTTTTCACCTCCCATCAGTTTGCTTTGCTCTCCGATCATTCCGCGTGGTATATAATTTTCCAGGATTACCAGATCATCCAGTCCATCTTTCGGCGGCATACTAATCCAGTTTCTTACCTCATTCCCTGTCACAATTCCCCTGACATATAAGCTTTCTCCTACTTCCGAAAGTTCTTTCATATTATAGGAGTACAGCGCCCGACTGTTCATATAGAAATAAAGGTCAGGCGAGTATAGGAGTTTTTTTGTAAGTTCCTGTTCAATGATTTGGGCTTTTGAGCGGATATAATTATCTATAAAATGTCTATGTTCTTCAGTATTGTATTCACCCGCTCCCACCACATAAGGCGGAACCCCTAGTATTCCGGCTACTGTTTTTTTATCTATGGTCACCGCATCATTGATAGCCAAGTCTTCTAGGGATAGGGGCTTAACGACTTCTACCTCAAATTGTTCTGCTGGGATAACCCAAGGTTCTCCGGCTTCGCTTGTTTCTATATACTCTCTTAATAGCTTTTTTCTCCCTTCCTTGCTGGAAAACTCATCAATTAATCCATCTGTTTTTATAATCAACGAAGGTTTCCATTTGCTTTCCATAAAGCCCTTTTTGGTGGCTTCTGCCTGTCTTAAATTGTGCACAATATCCTTTAACGGAGTTTTATAACCCATTCCTTTCCAAATTGCTTCTGGATCTGGATTAATTAAGAAATGCAGTACTTCGTCTGGTAAATATTTTTTCCCTCTGTATAGTATCCGGTATTCTTCCCCATCTTGTATAAACGATGTTTCAGCGGGGGAAATAGGCTGCAAGTCTATTAAATATCCGTTTTCCGTTTTTGGAATTACAACTTGATTTCCATATAGCATCATATTCCTAACGATTTGATACATCCATGTTTTTTTGGTTGTGTTTTTATAAGGCTCAATATCAATCTTACGGGATAGCTCATTTTTTATTCTAATATCTCCGTTGCTTGTGTTTCTCATTAGATAAATTGTCATCCCGCTAATCAAATCAGCTATATAGTTGATTGCCATTTGTACTTCTGGATTATCGGATAGCTTTGAGTATCCGGAAACGCAAAGGGTTTCATAAGCTTCTGGAGAGCAGAACCAGCCTATCGTTTCGCTTCTTTTTTTTAGTTTATTTTTCTTTTTCTTTGCCATCTGCTACCTCTTTCCGTTTTTAATCAAACCATCCTTTGTATTTCTCCTGTTTTTCCATATTTTCCAACATTCTAACGCAAGCAAAAACAGAGGAATCAAACATATCTATTCTCATTTTAGGTTCTATTTTTTCGTACATGATCATATCATCTGTTTTTTCAATAGCGCTGACATTTTCTATGCAGTATTCTAAAGCTTCATTGTGAAGATAATATAGTTTTCCGTTTTTAGCCTTATTTTCAATGCGTCTAAACCCTTCGGATTTTTTATAATAATATTGAGGCTGATCAATAACATTAAATTTAGCAGTTCTCATTCCTATAAAATACTCTCTGCAAAACTTTCTATCATGCCCGATTTGTTTGATTTTAAACCCTTTTTTGCGCATTTCTACAAACCAATTTACAACTTCGGAATAATTTACAGTGGGATAATTGCTCATTGTCAGCCACCCGGAGTCTTTCCATCCAAATAACGGTATATTGTCTTCGTCTGCTTTAATATGCGCCGCCACTATCGGGAAGAATGCGTGTGAAATAATAATATCAACGTCTTTGTATGTACCATATAGAGAGGCTGATGTTAAATCATGCAATTTTGACAAGTCTGCTCCGCCGTACCATTGAACAGGAAGCCTCGCCAATTCAGATAAAGTCCATTCATATTGCCGATCGCTTTTCTTAAATTCCTCAATGTTAAAATATGCTTTGAACGCAGATGTGTATATATTTAGTGATTTTGCCAAGAAATCTTTTCTTTGCTGTGGATCGTTTTGCGCCTGCAAAGCGTCGTTCATAATATCTTGTGGACGGATCGTCACTCCATAACCCGGATTAGCCATCTCATGGATTTTCGGGTTTAGATAGTCTACATCTCCATTCTCATCCTGATCTGCTTTTGCAATAAATACAAAATATGCATCTGCCGCCGCATCTCTCACAGTCCCGTTTAAAATCTTTTGGCAATATGCTAATCTGTTATAACAAAATGAATTCATGCTGTCTCCCGCAGTTGTAATCCCTATCATCAATTTATTGGTATAGGCTTTCATAGCTTCTTTTATAATGTTATATTGTTTAGGCGATTTGTAGGCATGCATTTCATCCGCGATTGCGATATTACAGTTTAATGAATCCTGCCTGTCCGGATTTGCTGCTAAAGCTTGTATAAATAAAGAACCGTCTCCGAGGTCTGCGGTAATGCTATGTTCTTGATTGTTATCTATAATCCTAAAACCGCCACTTTCTTTGAATCCGCGCAAATTATAAAGGATGAACCCAAAGCTTTCTAATGACTGCTTTAACGCCGCACTGACAATATATACTTTCGATCCGCTTCGCCTTTCCAGTAGCCCCAGTGCCCAAGAAAGAGAAGCGATAAATGTTGTTTTGGTATTTTTTCTTGGAATGAAAATAAATGCTTCTTTAAATCTTCTGATTTTTGTCCCGGCGACAAAAAATCCTAAAAGATTGTAAATGATAAATTTATGAAACGGTTCTAATAAATACGGGGTACCTCTCAATGGGCTTCCGTCTTGCTTTTCTCCCTGAGCATGGCAGAAGGTATGCTCTATAATTCTGATAACGAATTCCGCATCGTCAATTTTGAATTCCCATCTTGCGTCTTTTAAATCTTCTAAAAATCTTTGACAACACTGCTTCATTTCCTTACATGAAACCTTGGAACCCTTTACAATGCTTTCAGCGTATTTCATCACTACGTTAAGATTGCTTTTTACCAATTTCTTTTAACACCTCTGCCAAGCTCTGCCCGTTTTCTTCCTTTATGGTTTTTGATTGTGATATTGCCTTTGGGTTTAGCATCAATCTATCTGAATATTGCAAGATGTCCTTTCTTAGATTTTCCAATGTTGCAACAAGGGGGCTTTTCTTTTCTCCACCATCTGCTGTAGCAGAGATGCATTTTCTTCCGCTCTCTTCAAATTGCTGCGAAAGAATTTCGTATTGTTCCATAAGTTCTGCATAAATATCAATAATTTTGTCGTATTCTTTCTTATACACCCCTAGTTTTTTCATGCTCCTTATTGTGAGGGCTTTTGCTGATTTTTTGCTGATAGCTTTAGATTCCGGCACCTTAGC
>PXZU01000023.1_pt1 | contig 26434 bp, 32 predicted proteins | sample 2941351 | NCBI WGS metagenome assembly PXZU01 (sample SAMN08721892, study PRJNA434045) | Viral metagenome, whole genome shotgun sequencing project. | isolation source: viral particles isolated from 30 fecal samples collected over 86 days | host: Mus musculus | place: Germany: Kiel | collected 2017-06 | reverse complement strand
CCCCCGACGAGCCTATCTGTGCGGAGTCCCCCGACGAGCCTATCCGTGCGGAGTCGTTGCCGTTATCGTTATGTAAATTAGTCTTTTGAGTTTCGTTAATAACTTTTTCATAACCGAACTCAACACTTGCCTGAACCAGCTTTGCGAAACTAAGCTTAGCGCCGATTTTTAGCTTTTTCGTACAAAACTTCTTGTTATCATTGGTTTTACACTCGTCCAATGCTTCAACTTCCGCAAACTCGGACATTTCCCCGCTCTCGTCTACAAGCGGATAATATTCCAAGACTTCCAACGGGTCTTTACAAAAGTGCATTCCACTATTGCAGATTTCTGCCTTGTCCTCTTCAAATACGGTATTCTCAGCATACTGCTTGTCCCTACAAATTAAACCTTTTTTAAATGCTTTGTAGCCTTTTACTATTTCCATTTAGTCTTTTTGAACTCCTTTTATCATTTTTTCTGTATAGCTGTTGTCAAATCCGCGACAGTCGTCGGCGCGCCGAGAGCCGTCATTCCGTTCGCAAGCTTTTCAAGCGTTTTTAGCGTAGGTCCATTCTTGCAATTATCATAATCACTTAAAGCCTGCTTAGACACGCCTATCTTCTGACAGACTATTCGCGGCGTTAATCCACGGCAGTGAATGTAATCTACTATTTTCATGAGCTGTCTTCTCCTTTTTATTGATTTTTTATATATTTTTTGTTATCATTAGTTTTTACTAATGAGGTATTTTATGAACAACTACGACCCACTTATCTCTTCCATTTTTCTGCTCCTCACTGTATCTACATTTTAGTGATACCTTTATTGTAAAACTTTGGTTTTTCGAAGTTTTACAACATAATCATACTACGGCTTTCCGAAGTTGTCAAGCGTTTTACTGAAAAAATATTGCTTTTCCGTAGTTTTTTTTATAAAATTACCATAGGAGGGCAATTTAATGAATATTGAACCATTAAAAAAAGCAAAGAAAGAAAAAAAAATGACCTATGAACAGCTTTCATTAGAATCAGGTGTTCCAATTAGTACTATTTATGATTTATTTAGAGGAGTAACTACTGCGCCCCGTATAGACACTGTACAAGCCATAGAACGCGCATTAGGACTCGCTCCGTCTATTTTTACAGAAGATGATTATGCAAACGGCGTAACAGACTCAGTTCGCATAGACGTGAATACAAGACAATATGAATGGCTCGAACTCGGGGACAAGATTTATGAGAAAGGCGCAGATTACTATAATACTGTTGTTACAATGATTGAGGCTATAATTAAGCAAAAATAAAAAGCTCTCCCTTTCGGAAGAGCTTTGGTTAAATTGCACAAATTTAAATTATTTAATTAAATATGACAATATCTGTCAACTTTTATATTGTATAACATTTATTGATAAATAAACATTTGTTTTTTTGGAGAGGTTATGCAAAATAAAATTTCAGATGATTTAATTGCTATTTCTACTATGATGATGATTGCACACGACCGAAGCGAGATTGTGAAGCTTGCAGGAGATTTAAATGCAACCATATTAAAAGCAATGGAAATAGAAAAGAACAACCGAATTACAGATTTAACAAATCAAGAATACTCATCATCGGCACTTTTAAAATTCACTGAAAAGGAAATTTTGAAAATGCCAAAAGAATTTAAAAAAACATTTAAAGCGAATGGTTGCGTTGCTCACGTTCGTAAGCGCACCAACAGAAATTATAAATGCTCATATGAAATAAGATACGCTAAAAAACCCTACGACAAACACCCTATATCGGTAAGCGGTCAAACGCTTGAAATTGCCAAAGTGCGGTTTATTGAAAAACTGAAAAATTACATACCGCAGGACGATAACACCCCTACTATTCCAAAAGATTTTCACGGATTTGCAATGTATTGGTTTGATAACTTTCACAAAAGAAAAGTTAAAGAGATAACCTATAAAATTAATTTAAAAATTTATGATAAGCACATTAAGCCTAAATTTGACAAAATATCAATTACAAAAATTAATGCTGTAATGCTTCAAAGTTTGCTTGATGGGTTATCTAACATTCCCAAAAAAGCAGATGACGTACATAGTCTTTTAAATCAAATATTAAACTGCGCTGTAAAACATGGATTAATAAAATTAAATCCTCTTGGAATGTGTTTTCATAAACAGCATACCAGAATTAACGGAGTTGCATTAACAAAAAATGAAGAAGCTACTTTATTAAAAGCTTTTGACGGAACGGAATATCAACTGTATTTTGCAGTGCTTCTTTATACAGGATTACGTCCTAATGAATATCCTACCGCTATTATCGAAGGTAATTTTATAAAAGCTGTAAACAGCAAAAGACATAACTCTAATGGTAAAATCGAATACAAGTATATCCCTATCACTCCTATGCTTCGTTCTCATTTAAATAACATAACAGCGATAGTAATACCTAAATTTACAAAGCTTGAAAAACGGTATAAAAAAGTTTTACCTAACCATAAGCTTTACGATATGCGTACCACTTTTCAAACGCGCTGTACTGAATGTGGCATTTCTGACAGCGTAATAGGCGTATGGATGGGTAACTCAATAGGTAAATTGAAAGACGCTTACACGGATTTTTCAGAAGAATACTTATTAAAAGAAGCTAAAAAATTTAAGTATTAATCTCGCTGTACCCCAAAATTACCCCAAATTTTAGCAATAAACTATACTCTTAAAACACAAAAACATATATAAAATAAGCAAAAATTACACATTTTAAGCCATTTTTGCCCTATTTTTAGGTTTGTGATAGGGTTCAAATCCCTTCTTCCGCGCCAAAAAACGGGGCTAAATCGTATAATTTTGCCTCGTTTTTGCCTTATTTTAGCCGATTTTTGAACTGTACCCCAAATGTACCCCAAAAAAATAATTATTAAAAGTGCCGATGATTTTGTATCTTAAACCCAATATTTTAACAACAGCGCAATTTAAAGCGCTGTTTTATTTTCGCACCAAATAATAAAATTCTTTTGTTCTGCGGCTTTGCGAGTCAACTCTGCTACTTCTTTTTCTGCGGTTAGTTTATATCCGCCTATCATACCGGCAATTGCGGAAATCAGAATAGTGAGGATTTTTATTATACATAAAACCACCGTGCCAAAAGTCGGGTCTGCTTGGATATCAAGCGCGAGCGAAGCGGAAACACATACACCCACAAATGCCGTAACAAGATATTGCACCGTTCGGAAGCGTTCAAGCGTTACTACATTTATTTCTCCCGAGGGGGAAACGCGCTTACCTATTTTAAGGCTTGTAGAAAGATACCGCGCATTATAATTCAAACGTTTTACTCGCTTGGCTTTTTTTATTACTTCCAATTGAAATTTAGTGAGATTAAATTCTTGAATTTTTGCTTTAAGTTCTTCCATAGAGTATTTTATATAGGTATTTTCAAAATCGTCTATATCAACACCGGCGGAAGATAATATCGACTTACGCACGGCGCGCAATTCCTCTTCTTCCCAATTTTGACAATAATCCGTTTCTTTGCCTCGATATCCTTTTTCTATAATTTCATTTTCAAGCTTTTCAACAATTTCATATGCTTTTTTATACGCTTTTGTTTCTCTGCCCTTGCGCTTAGCAATTGAACGACTTAGAAAATTTATAGTTATAGTAAATATGTAAAGTATTATTGCTTCATAGCCGAAATCTTTCAAAGACATATCTATATTCATCGAAATACTCGTCAGATAAAGCATTGCCACCGAAACAAAAATTATTAGTATTGTACCGATAGTCGCGCCGTCTATAAGCGTTGTAAACGTTTTGCTTTTGGATATGGGTAATGGTGTAGATTGGATTGTAACAGTATTATTGTTTTCATCTTTTATCATTATTGCACCTCATAATTTATTTAAGGATAAATGCTCCGCTGCCAACGGTTGCCTTAACGGATTTACGGTAATCAGAATATTTTAAAAACAAACCCCAAAATATGCACGATAAGACACTGCCGACCGCAGCGGCAAGCTCTATCCAACAAAACGTATCTCGACTTTGCATAAACACGTCAAGTGCAAAGAAGCCGTAAAGAAACATATACACAATGGCTATTATATTAAGCATAGGAAAGTGTGCAAATAAAAACCGAAAGACTCCCGTCAAAAACGGAATAGAATTAATTACAACTATACCTAAGCCTATTGCCAATTTAGCCCCGCTATTTGCATTTACAAACGGTAACAAGCAAGCCGTTACTATTACGAACGGGGTAAAGTAAATTGCGACCGACAGTATGAAAAATATCCATTTTTCTTTGAAATAAGTCTTATAAGTTTTAGCCATTCTTTAATTCCCTCTCGCTCTCTTCAAGCTCTTTTACAGTTTCGTCAAACTTAGGGTTTGAGCCGAGCAACGATTTTAAGGCGTGTAAGTTTGCCACCATTGCGCCGGATTGAGTATTGAGTTCATTTATAATAGGCTTAACCATTTTAACGACTATTTTTTCAAGTATTTTTTCAAACTTCCGTTTACCAAATAAAACGACAATTAAAACGACTATAACAGCCAAAGGCGGCGCCCATAGTACAGAATATTCCCCAAGCCACGCTACGAATATATCCCAATCGTTTTGGTATTCCTCGGGAAGCTTTTCTCCGAATGATAATAGATACGCCTCTACACTGCCCCACTGCTCTATAATATGGTTATAATAATACTCGTAATCTTCTCCATACTGTTCACGCATAAAGCTTAAAAATCCGTCCACAACGCTTTTAAATCCGTCGTCGGTCTGCTCTTCGTCAGAAACCTCTCCGCCGCTCTCCGTGTTTTCCACGTCTGCATATGTAGTAAGCGCTGCGCCTGCGCACACAAAGAGCAACAGCGTAACTGCCAATATTGTAATTATTAAAGTTTTAATCTTAGTCATTTTTATTTTCTCCTATAATTAAATTAATTTTTTCGTCTGAAAGTTCAAACTCAAACTCGTTAATGAAATCTTTAATGCTGCCGCCATTGAGATAAACATTGTTCTTGTAGTCTTTATAGGCAAACCTTATAAGCGCATTAATGCTGTTTTCAAGCTCTGTAACACGCTTATTTTGCGTTTTAAGCTCGTTAATTGTAGAAGCTTGTATTTCCTCTAAACTTGTTATTGCTTGGCACAACGCCTCAATCTCAGGCATTGCAGAAAGAGTTACATCAAGCTGTTTCAATAGTAACGGTTCTATCTTATAAACCTTTATAAGTTCGCCTTTTATGTAATGCTTTACTTCGCAGATAAGCTCGCCGGCAGTAAGTCCGTCAAGCTCGGTTTCTCTGTCACGGACAAGCTGCTGTTTAAATACTTTGCCGTTATTCTTTGCTACTATGTAAAACTCACCGTTTACCTGCGGTAGCTCTACTTTTATTTTTAAAGCTTTATCCGCAATAATAAAGGACGATACGTCGTCGTACCGTCCAATACCGTAAGTATCTAATTTTATCGTTTTCATTTTGCCTCCTTATTTAATTCGTTTCCCAACCAATATTTGCGAATCCCCATAGCAGTCCGGAACCGCTTTTCATAACTCCGTTTGCAGGTATTGTTATAGTCGTATTATTATATCCTATAACGTTAATATCGGCTTTGGGTCTAAAACCCTCTGGAATCGTAATTGTTACATTCGCATTATTCAAAGTTAAATTTGCCAATACGAGCTTACCTTGTTTTTTTAAAGAGTTTTCAATAGCAGCTCCGGCAAGCTCAAAGCTGCTCTCTTTAAAAAAATCCAATAAATCTTTCTCGCGTAGGATTTTGCCGTAATAAGATTCATATGGATATGCGTGCGAGCCGTAAACAAGCATACTATCACCTGTTGTTACATTGGAATAAGTGCCTTGTAAATATATTAAATAATCATCTTCTACAAACTGCGCCGATATATTGCTTGTATCTATTATTCCGCCGGCACTTATGTTATATGAATAATCATTATATAATACAAAATCATAATCATCCTTTACTCGAATTAAATGCAACCTTGAATTTCCTACATTTTTATAGCCGTAGCCTTTGAGATAATAGGTTTTATTTGGCTTCAAATGCACATAACCTATATCTACCCTGTATTGCTCAATATTGTTGCGAGTTGCATATATTAAATTTAATCCCTTTTTCCACTCTTCGTGCCAATAATATTCCTCTTCTTGGTTTGCAGGGCGGATAGGTTGATTTACTATAACTTTTTCTGTATAAGGGATATCGAGCCTGTATTGTACATAAATAAAACCGTTATTTGAAAACCACTCCCTTAACTCCTCAACTGTAGTAATGCCGTCAACATATATCATTATTTCAGTTGAAGTATTAACGCATACGCCTTCTTGAAGATTCCAAGTTCCATTAGCTGAAACATCTTTCCATGTGCATTTTGTTGTCACCTGATTATTGTCCACAAAAGCACCGCTTAGTACTGATACCCCAAACCTATATTTACCGCTACTGCTTGTGGCACCTCTTCCCCAATTAAGAGAACCGTCGAGTTTCACATACCCTGTTTGTCTTAAAACCGAAGCAATATTATCCTTATCATGCACGCCGAGATTATAAAGGTTTTTAGTTGGTGCAGCAGAATTTGCATTCAGTTTGCTTTGTACATTAGTAGATAAATCCGTTTCGGGAATACCGCCGCTCGGTTTTGTGTACTTGGCTGCCGTTGCTGCGTCCATACTTGCTATTTTAGAAGCTGTAATTCCGCTGTTTATAGCGTTTACCTGTTCCTGTGTGAGTGAAGTATTGTTAACCACATACTGAAAACTCCACTCCGTGCCTTGATATGAATATCTCGTTGTAGGATAGTTTCCATCCGCGCCTCGGGGCTGCGACTCATCGGCTAATACTATGGCGTAATCGTTTTGAGTCGGTGTTCGAGGTTTGCCTCCGTAATAATATGTAGAAGCATTTATTAAAGCTGCTCGCGTTGCGAACGCGTCACCGTTTGCATTACTTGTTATATAAAACGCAGCCATATTATTTATTGACGAGTTGACAAACTCTCTATCCGTAAGTTGATTTTCAGCCGAAGCTGTTGAGGGTATTTTCTCGTTAATATTCTTAAATTGCTCGGCTATATTATTTCCCGTGCTGTCGTTAATGGCTCTTTGCGCAGGTATAGTTCCGTCCAATATACCGTCAAGCTTATCTTTTGTATCGTTCACGCTTGCGGCGGACTGTGCGGCTTCCGTAGCGCTTTGCTGTGCCGCTGTTGCAGAATTTTCGGCTTGGGTGGCGGAGTTTGACGCATTTTCCGCATACTCCCTCGCTTGCTCTACTGCGGCACCCAAATCTAATTTTAAATCGTATAAAGTGTTTAAAATATCAAAGTCGACTTCTTCCTGCCAATACCTTGAATTTATTGCCCCGTCTATGTATGGCGGCTGGTTGTTGTTTTCAATTAACGATTTTATTATAACTCCGTAATTGCCCTTATTCACATAAAAGACAAGCTCGTTTGCCGCGTAATAATAAGCTGCATTCCAAGGCTTTAACGCCCTGGACGAAAAGAAGCCGTTGTCCAACTGTTCCTGTATCGCGCTTATATTGGCTCTGATTAACGCATATACGTCCGTGGGCGGAGTAGGCGGCAGTATAGTCGGCACGCCCTGTCCCACTGCAAACGCCGTGTAAGTCGTTGCAAGAACCGCGCCGTTTGCAAGATAAAAATAGAACTGCGCCTGTACTGTACCATAATATCGGGTAATTTCATTTGGCAGAGTAAAACTCCAACCGGCATAAGGTACGCCCGTCTTTTTGTTGACTATGCCAGGTATCTCGTTTAGTTTCGACATTGGATACCGCTCCGTTATTACTCCGTTCGGAAGTATAAACGCAACGTCTGCCGTTAAGCTTGCTGCAAACGGTGCAATTAAATATATATTATTCGCGTCGTCTGCGCCCTGGTTTACCAATGACGGGATATTCTTTGATATACTTCCGTCGTTTCCTACAAAAAAAATCATATTTACACCTCTCTAATCTAATCTGTTGCAGGCTGTATGCCTGTAAGTTCCACATATTCACGATACAGCGACTCACCGTGATTAAGCTCGTCCGATATCTTTTCTTTGGTTGCAGCTTCAAGCACTTCAAGGAATTGTAAAAGCTCTGCGTTGCCGTCCTGTGCAGCCAAGGCGCGTATATCCTCAATAAGCTTTAACTGTTCGTTGTACCCCCTGACCGCTACCGCCTCGCGCTCTTCGTTTGTTATAAGTATGCCGCTTAAAGCATACAAAAGGCTTTGAAAATTGTCTGTCATTTTTTTATTCTCCTTACCTGATATCTTTCCATACAGTGTTGTAAAAAACATTGCGTTTTGTAGTAAAGTACAGCTCGATTAAGTCGTTCTTTTTCTTTTCCATGTTTTGTCCGACAAGCAAATCTCCGCCCTTAATATTCATTGTGCGCGTTACGTTGCCGAACTCGTCCTCGACCTCTTCTCCCGGCGTTATTACCTGGTCTGTACATATTATCCAAGACTTACAATCTTCGGGAAGCCGAACGGAGATTTTGAACACCCCGTCTTTGTAAGTAATATTGCTGTCCGTTAGTGCTATGCCGTAACCTTTTGCTATTAAATCCTCTAATTTAATATCTATATACGACTCGATATGGTCCGTAAATTTAGGTATTTCAACGGGTAACGGGAACAACACCGCCGCAGAACGGCTTACAGTATCTCCGCCACGCACCGCAGGACAGTTTGCCGCAAGCGCCGAGCCTATTATCAAGTTGTTTTTTTCAGATACAAAATCTATTTGAAAATTTACCTGTATTATTTCTCGGTTGTCTTTTCTTAAAACATACGGCGTTCCGCCCATGCCCTCCGTCGTTATATAGGTTTTACCCGTGTTTGTGGGTGTTTCGCTTCCTTTGGGTAATGCGTTGCCTGTTGCGGTCAGGTTGTCCGCCGTGGCAAGTTCTCCGTGTTCTTGAAGTCGAAAATGATAATAATATATCCTACCGTAATAATCCGTATATGGAACGCTATTTTGGAAATAGCCGCCGACTGTTTTACCGTCATCGGCTATAATTGCATTATCTTTATACTCAGAGTCCGCACCTGCCGAGTAGTTATCCGCGTACCGCCAAGAAAATGAAAGCGAATTTCCAAAAGCCGATGAAATAACGGGCAAGTTAATAGGTGTTGCTATCGGGTTGCCCTGGTAACTTGTACCAAAGGCATATACGTTGGTTGCCGTGCCGTACTCCGCTGTGTTTCGCAAAAACGTTGCGGCTATGACGTGCAGCATATCGTCCGTAATAAGACTGTCGTTGTCCGGCGCTACGTTAGGCTCGTCGCTGACGACAACGTACTCACGGTATAATACGTCACGCTCTATTGCCTGATTTTGCGATATTTCCGAATACCGCTTTTGTGAATTTATACCGATATACTCGGACAGTTTATTAAAGTCCTTAGATAGTCCTATCGTACAGCGGATTATAGTCGGTAATAATTCAACGTACACAGCCGAAATATAATAATCATTGTTATAGAGCTGTCCTGCTTTGGGTAACAGCTTCATATTTGTCACGAAATATGTTATAGCCTTGTCTATGTTACCCGTCCTCGCTATTGCGCCCTTTAAATTCTCTCCGTAATATCGGCTCTCTATGACGTTTGCCGACTGATTGTATATTAACGCGGCAGGTCGCTCAAAGTCCTTATAGTTGACCTTGCTTTGCGCTACTCGCACGTTATAAAAGGGTGTGTAAGTCACGCGGAACGAAAGCTGCGGCAATGGCGGCACCTGATAATCCGAACCGAGTACCTGTTTTAAAATGTTTACAATCGCATACTCCTTGAACGAAGCAAACGCCGCAGAGTCTACTTTAAAATTCAAACCGCCTATGTTTGGCGCTCCTTGGGTATAAAAAAGCCCGTAAGCCTTGCTGTACGGGTACTGTTCGGTATATGACGACAATTGCGTGCTGTATATTGAGTTTTCAAATAAATATTCCTTTATGTCGACCGATTTAAGCACACCGTCCGAAACGTACAGATATTCAAGCTTTTCTACGGAATATATCGGCTGTTGCGTTGCTATTATTATGTTGTTTTCCTCAATACGCACATACGACACGTCCGTCCTTACAGTCTTTGCTCCGCCCTTGTACGGCTCGATTATTACGCCGCTGTATTTATCAAGCTGATTGACAAGGTTTTCCGCGTTACTGTCAAGATATGAGGCGTAACTGTCTATTAATTGTGATACCGTCTTTTTTATGTACGGTAACACATATACTCCGCTCTTTTCCGTCGACGCCCACATATCGTAGCTTACTTCATATATCCACCTTGTTTCACTAAATTTAAGATATACGTCAAGCGTACCGTTGTAATCTATCATTATAATGCCGTCAGTATCTCGCAACGATAAAAACGGCTTGTTTGTTGTTGAACTCCAACCGTAAACAACTTCGTGCTCTACCTCGTCAATAAAAGCACAATAATTACTTTCTGTGTTGTATGGGTTATTTCCTGTTTCAAAGCTTACTATACCATTTACAAATGTTTCTGCTCGCACAAACCTATCTTCTTTATCCGTAACTTTTTTAGGAGTAAGCCTCGGTTCTCCGTGTATAAAGCTACCTATCTCCTGTAAACATTCCCTTAACGTTTGCTTCGTCATTGAAAATTGCGGCGCCGTTATTTTGTCAAACCTCTCCGCTTGCTCCGCGTTAAGCCTGAATTTCGGCTTCTCTATTCCGCGTATTGGCTCGGCAAGGTCTAATACCCTGTTTATTACGTCCGTTACGCTAAACGACTTTAACGGCAGTTTGTTTTCAACGGCAGATATGTTGTATGTAGCATAAGTTGTCGGTTTATCATATCTCCATCCAGAAGGCAAAAAATCACAAGTTCCATAAGCATAATATATTGAATAGTTCCCAACTTTAAGCAAAGTTTTAAATCCAATATCAAGTCCTTCATTTGGTATCCCTGCTGGTCTTCTTATAAAAATATTTCTCCATAATTCATTACCATTTAATGAAACAATCTGCAAATAATACCAATTACTTACACCAACTTCATTATAAGGTAAAACAGTGTGAGCCGATACAAATTCAAATTCAGTATTTGTCGGTAAAGCAGTTCTAAAAGTTTCTGGGGTTTTAGGTGGTCTATTTTGTGCCATTTTATTCTCCTAATTAGTTGTTTTTTTTAAATATATGTGTTAAAATTTATTTGAGGGCATTATAATGAAAACAAAATTATTAATTAATTTGCTTTTAATAACTATCTTTATTGCAAATATAATTTCATTTTCACTAATAATACCTTTTATAATAGATAATCTTGACACTATAAGCACATACCTGTCTATGGATGTCTTTGAAAGTGAATTTGAACGCGAAGTGTATTTACAAGCTCTACGATATAATGCGTCGTTAAAAACTATAAGCATAGTATTTTCAACGATAGCAGCCATAGCAAGTGCCATAGCTTTTGTATTGATTAACTTCAAGTTTGGTAAAAAAGATACCGATAAAAAATCATTTTAACTTGTATCAAAAATCATATTTATGCTCCTTGATTAATGTGTTCACACGTACCTCATGTATTTTAGTAAGCAAAAAGACGAGTAATTTTTACCCGTCTTTTTGTTTAAGATTTATTCAATTACTTTTTATTTTTTATGTAGTCTGCAATAGTTTCTCTTATGTCTTTGTCGTTTTTAACAAGAAGCTTAACAATCTCAATAACGTCATTATCAAACTTTTCAGGGAATAAGTTTTTAGCAATTATTAACGGAATAGCAATAAACGAGCCAAAGATTTCTACACTTGCACCTATTACTACGGCAATGCTCGAAGAATTATCATTAAACAGAGCCAAAAACAAAAGTACAATACCGGACGTAAGCGTTCCTAAGAAAAAAATTAAGATAATCCAGAAAAACCAAGCCTTTTGCCATAATGTCTGTTTCTTAGTGTTCTCGTAGTTATTTGCAAATTTACCGAGCAAATCTGTATATTTTTCATTACGTTTATTAACTTCTTCTCCGCCCAAAGCAGCAGTAGGGTCTTGTTTTATTTTTCTAGCTTTCGAGGTTGAGTTTTTCTTAGATTTATCTAACTCTAATATTAATTTTTCAAGTTCAAGTTCATTTTTATTTGACGAGCTGTTTTCTTCCGTCGGTTTTTCAGGCATAGTATGACACCTCGGCAATTCGTCTTATTATTAGCTGTTTTGCAACACGATAACGCGTTGCAAACTCGGTTATTATACTCATAGGAATGTTATCAATGACGTCAGTTTCGGTATGCAAATTTTTATAATCAATTTTAGAGCCGTCAAGCTCGCGTTTAAACTGTTCCATGGGCACTAATATAGCCGCAGCCAAATAGTCCATATCGTGCTCTTCTTGCTCCTTATTAGCACCATGTCGCAACGTCTCTTTTGCAGCAATTAATATTTGATTGCTGTTTAACGTTTCGTCATAAGCCGTAATATAATGAGCTAACTCGTGAGCTATCAAAAATCTTACGTCCAAAGCCTCTAAGGACTCTTTTATGGCTATTACGCGATAATTTCTGTTTACCAAAATAAAGCCGTCCATTGTTTCGTCAAGCGGCATATACAAAGCATTAATGTTTAAATTTTTACAAACAGATACTATATCTGTATCGTTTGTTATAGTTAATCTATGCGAACCCAAAAAATTAGATAATTTTTCTTCTAATTCCTGACTACGCTCTCTCGTATATACCTGGCACATAAAATATCTGATAGTTTACTCCTCTTTTACTCGCTTTTTACAGCTATATATATGATACACCAATTTGGTTTAATTGTAAACCATTTTTTTGTGAAACATTGAAAAGCGCAAGAGTTTCACAAAAAAATTATTCCCAAATAGGCGTTGCGAGGGGCGCATTTTCGGTGTAGACTCTGCCAAGTGAGTTGGTAAAAGTAAGCGAGTCCACCACATAGCACTCGGCAGATTTAGTTGCTTCGAGCAAGTATAGGTCGTGATTATACAGCCCGCTGCCGATTTGCGTTTCTTCCGCGTTATCGTTTGCAACAACGTAATATTTTGTTTCCGTTCGTAGCTCTTCCGTTGTCCTATCGTCGTATCCCCAATACAATTCATTGGTAAGTTGAATTTCAACAGGCGTTAAAGGCGCAAAGTTTTCTTTTTCTATCTGACGCAGAGAAAGTTGACATTCATCTAAGCGTTCGTCAAGTAAGTTGCCCCATTTAAGCGGCGTTACAACGTTTGGTGTGCGATTTATCCCATTTATATATATGTAAGCTGAATTTTTGATTGCCATAATTTGACTCCTATATTTTATTTAGGCATTAAGCTATTGATTTTGGCTTCTGCGCCCCAATGTACCGGCGCGGACTATATTCATTCCAATAGATATATTTTCAAGCCCTTGTTGCATATTTAGCACTCTGTCTTTCTGTACAATGTCCATAATCTTTTGAACGCCGCTTACAGCAACGGAAATTGCCGCAACCGCTGCGCCGCCCGGTCCTGCCGCCAAGCCTGCAAGCACTATTGAAGCGCCTGCGCCCACCGTTGACGAAGCTATGCCGTAGCTCATACTTAATCGCTGTTCGTACTCGGTCGCACCTGTTCGCAAAGATACTGTGCTTATGCGGTTTGTTACTATCTTGTCCGCTGTGGACTTTACCGCAGAAAATGAAACCAAGCTTTTAAGCTTCTTTACGATTTTATCGGTTGCAGAGCTACCCGTGCTTTCCTCACTCGACGATTCGCTCTTTCCCGTGCTGCCGTTATCTCCGCCGGCTACCGCGCTTTTTTTGCCGTCTATCTCATCGTAATGAATATATATGTCATACTTATATTCTGCTTTTGCCATAATCACACCCCCTATTATTTAGCCGATTTTACTATTTCCACGTTATCGGGCGCAACAAACGTACACTGCCGATTTGTTATGCAATAAACGTAGTACTTGTCGTCCGTATTGTTATACTCGATATCGTCAGGCGTAAGCGCTATTTTATTTACCGCATTTGGTAAAAACGCCACAACTTCTCCTGCGATAAATGCCGTACACTCGTTAGCGGACGTAACTTCAATTGACTGCAACTCCGACGAGTCTACTTCTATTCTTGCCACCTGATAGCTGTCCGGCACATTCACAACTGAAGCTCTACCCATAACTTCCATAAGCGAAGCGGTACACCCAGCAACAGAAATTCCTGTAGCCGAAGTCTGCACGGTGTTTAATGTCATTAAATATTTCTTGCTGTTCATAGTTCCGAAAACAGCAGTAACAAAGTGCGCTACGTTCGGCTCTCCGTCCAATAGATAGTCCAAGCAAGACTTTGTGAACCCGTCCGAGTGCAAAGGCACGTCTATGTCTATTGCAAATGCCGATGAGGTTACAATGCTTTTGGAAACAAGACTGCCGACATACACGTCGTTTTCAAGCATAGGCGTTCTGCCGTGCCGCACCGCCATAAACGGTATTTCACTATCCGGAATATCGTCATCAAAATACACAATAACGTTTTTAGAGCTTAACCCGTTCTCAATAAAGAACACCTCGATATACACGCTAACGGATAAATAATTTCCAAGCCTTGACGCGAGGTCCACCGCGCCGGATATTACCGTGCCGGACTGATACGCAACCGTAAAGTTTGTACCGTTGCCGTCCTTTAAGCTTTCAACTCGCGCCGTTTGGAAATAACTGTTTATTGCGTTCACAACGTGCTGCACAAACTGAAACTGTCCGTCCTCTATTAGTTGCAGTTCTTCCGCTGTCTGCATTGGATTTGTGCGCGGTTGTTGCACAGGTATTGCAAACTCCAACGACAGACCGTTTACGCCCATTACAAGACTGTTGGCGTCGTTTGCAGACGTGCTCGTTCGTATATTGCCGTTTATGTACTGTGTTACCGTATTGCCCTCGCGGTGCGCTTTCTTGTACTTGCCTGCTTCCGCCCATATTTTAAATTTTATGTTGCCTGTGCCGAGCTCGGCGGCAAGCAATGTGTTTAATCCATTCTCAAATAAATTGGATAACTGTGTCAATTTAATCATCTTATTACTCCTTTAAGTTTTGCCGCAAGCCGTCTTGTAAGCTCCTCCGCAAATCTCTGAAACCAACCCTCGTTGGGGTTCTTCTTTCCGTTCCAATATGCCGAAATCCACGGTTCGTTTGTAAACGGCGCATACGGCGCTTCTTCCGTAATTGTGATATGAATATATCCTTGCGTTACGTTGGTGTCCTCAACGTCTATGCCGTGGTCTGCAAGATTGCCCGTATCGCGCGGCACCCATTGCTTATCGTCACGCATTTCTGCGACAATTTCTCCAACCGCATCTATTATTTCCTGTTTCGTCATTTGACACCCCACGGGTTGTCCACCATAACGAGCCGCATTACATATTCTGTTGACAGCGGAACGCCCACAACGCGCATTGCCTGCTTGTTTGCCGCTTGATAATCTTCTTCGATTTGCAGTATTTCAAACGTCTTGCCGTCCTGCGTTATAACCGTGCCGCCAACCTTGTACGGCAGTTGGTCGTTTGTGCGTATTGCAACTTCTCCTGCTACGCTTTGAATATTGCCGAAAAGCCGTCTGTAACTCTGCGACACGGGATTTACATACTCGTAATTGAACTGTACAGCGCCCACGTCCGTACTGTTGATAGGTTCAGGCAAATAGCTTGCCGTTGCCGTAAAACGCGGCTTTGGCGTTAATAAATCGAGTATATCGTGTATCATCAGTAGCCCCCCGTATAGAGTATAGAACAACCCAGACACGGCACTACGTTGCCGAGTATGCCCTGTGCTATCTCGTCTATCGCCCTTGCTCGCTCTTCGGGCTTCGTAGATAAATACAAATCCCCGACAGTCAGAACATACACTGCCTGCGTTTCCATTGCCTTTGCTATGATTTGCCGAAGCTCGGGAATAGTTGCTATCAGTGCGTCCTGCCTTGCGTTGTGAATACTGTGCGTATGTATAAACTGATAAATCATATCGCTTATACGCCGCGTAAACGTGTTTATTACCGTTTCGGGACTGACGTACGAGTTTTGCGACATACGCGCCCTTAGGTTTATTCCTGCATGTTCTATAAGCGCTTTTTCCGTAAGCTCGTAATGTCCTGTGTTCTCATTGAACGTCAGATAATCATCTGAATATGGTTTTGAGTTATTTTGCATAAATTTTTCTCCTTACTGTTGACTTTTTGGAATTTTAGTGTATAATAATAGTAGAAGCGTTGCTTTTTACCCTGCCGAGGTGTGTCCACCGGAGTGGGGCACCCGGACACGGGAGGCAACGCTTTTTATTGTTTGTTGAAAGGGTTAATGTCGTAAAGAGTACTATCGCCATTAGGTCTTATACCTACATTTAGAAGTGCTGTATATTGGTCGTCGCCTATTTGAAATCTAACTTTGTAATATGCAAATTGCGCAAACTTTTTATGTGTAACCTGTTTTACTCCCTGCAATTCTCCTGCTTTTATTAAGTTCGCAAGCTGCGGAAGAACACGAATTTTGGTTTCATTAGTTGTATGACTCATTTTATCTGCACCAATACCCGATATCGTTACTACACGTCCGTCCTCAGTAGCATACTTCCCACATAAATTGTCCATTATGTATCTGTAAGCAATTTTTGAACGTTCCTTTGGCGTCGCATTATCAAACTGTTTTTGTATATCAGTGTCCAAATCGACCTTGACTATTTTTTCAGTTGAGGTCATTTTTGTTACTCCGTTCTGCTCCCAAGCGTTTTTAGGAACACTGTCCGCTAATTTTTTTGCGCTTGGTAAGTTGCTGTATTCGCTTTTCTCTCCTTTTTTTACAAACTGCCCCTTATTCTCGGGTTGACCGCGAGGATGGTCTTTTTCATCAAATGCCATAACATCTCCTTTAAAAATGGTAACGGGCTTGATAAGCTCAAACCCGTATGAAAGCTATTAATTTTTACTTTTTTGACTTTGCAGAACGCTCTGCCGCAGTTAATGCCTGCGTAAACTCTTTGGTAGCCAACGCCGTATCGGCAGCAGTTACATTAAGCGTAATAGTCTGATAATTAGGTGCGGTTATTTCAACAGTTGCCGCGTTACCGCGAGGAAGCGTAAACGAATAAGTACCGTCCCCGTTGTTTCCGAAAGAATAATGCAATCCGGTTTCGTCCTTAACTACAAGCGTAGCGTTTGCTACTGTTGCGGACTCTGTTCCGGTAAGTGTAAGCGTTACGTCGGTTGTAAGCGTTGTAGAACCAATACCAACGCGCTGTAACGTACCGTCATTGCCAACTTCATTGTTATCATTGTAAGTTGCCAATACTGCTTCAACGTCGTTAGGCGCTATTACTCCTTTGAAATCTGTAACAGGATTTGCAAAGTCTACACCGTCGTTTCCTGAGCTTATTAACAATTTTATTGACGAGCGACGTGTGACAACAGTACCCCAACGCCAATCGTTACGGACAATATAACCAATTGAAGTTGTGGGTGACTTGTCCACATCTGTCACAACAGCAGCTCTTCCGAAATATGTACCTAACCCGTTTGCAACATATCCGACTATTTTATCAAACTGTGCTTTCTGTTCAGGTGTTAAATTAAGCAGAGCTGCCGCTAAATCCCAATACACGTCAGGTACAACTTTAATTAAGATACCGCCGTACTGTCCGCGTACCGCACCGCCCAAATAGCGAGAACCGGTATCGTCAAATTTACCGTTAAGCAATATTTTCTGACCGATATCACTATTAATAATCGCACCGTTATTTACCGTCATAAGCTTGTTAAACACACTGTAACGAAGCACATAAACAGACTTTTCCGCCGGATACGAAATTATACCCTCTGTGTATGCGTTGTTCACGTTTGCAAGCGAAGAACCAAGGTCATTCATTATACTTTGCATATATCCGTTGGTTTCGGTCGCTGCGTTGAAGTACAAACCGTTGTTACCTAAAACCGACAAAGCCGAACCGATCTGCGTTGCCATAATCTCGGCGTCCATCAACTGTGCCGTAACCTGTGGAATAGTTGCTGTGTACTGTCCCAGTATGTCAAGGTTGTTACCAATCATACGAGTTTGGTCGCGTGAAATTTGCGCAGCTTCGTCATAAAGCTGATTAAACCAAATATCCACAGCGTTTGTCTGCATTCCATTAGGTAAGTTGCGATTAAACGGCGCGCCATTACCGGGAGTACCGCCAACAACACCGCTGCCGCAGGGAGTAAGCGCAAGCGTACGCATACGACGGGGCGGAGGAACAAGCTGTGGAATACGCACGCCTGCCGCGTCTTCACTCTCTCCGTTCATTGACGTTATACCTAATCCGTCTACAAAAATACGCTCGTCAAGGTGTATAAGCTGCCACATTGAGGCAAGCCGTCTGTTTACCATTACGTCGCCAAGGGCAGGGAATTGCCCACTATTGTGTTTGATTGTAAAAGGTGCTTTTAAATTTGCGGCATTCTGCAAATAAACTTGCGTATCTGAAAGTCCGCTTGAAATAATGTTATCCATAAAATTTAGTTCTCCTATTTTTTAAATTTTTAAATTACGCGTAATAGCCGCCGCTTCTTTTGGTGTAATCTTTTCATCGTCTTTTTTTACTGCGGGGAAATATCCGTTTCCGAGCCCGTAAACTTCCTTGGCTTTCTCCGCTGCCTCTCCGTCACTGTCGCCCTCGGATTTAAAATGAGCTTCAAGAGCTTCTAATCGTGAAAGAATTTCGGAAAATTTATCATCAGACTTCTCCTCGTCACGCTTGTCCTCTTGCTGCTCCTCGGCAGTATCGTCGTTTTTATGAAGTTCTGACACTTCTCCACTACCTTGTGCGTGTTCTTCCCCCAAAGCTTCGTGTTCTCTCGCTTCCGCGCTTTGGCTGTCCTCGTTTCCGTCCGCTCTTTCCTGTGCCGCTATACTTTCGTGAATACGGTCAGAAAGAGATTGTTGAAAACTTTTTTTTTCCTCGTTGGAAAGGTCCTCATACGCTTTCCTGACTTGTTCTAATGTTGTCATTTCCAAGTCCTCCTGTTTATTAATTTTCTTTTTTAAAAAATCGAACATAGGTTCTCCTTAATCGCATTAAAAAAGCGAAGTCATATACTCCGCTTAATTGCTTATATAATTTTTACTCTGTCGGGATAATAAGGGCGCTTGTGTTCTTCACTAAACCGTTTATATTCCGCATTCGCTTCCTGTGCGAGCTTGCGCCATTTTCGATACTCGGTTATATTAGTATCTTTATCGATTAACGCTTTTTCTCTGTAATAAATAACTCGACGCTCAAGCTCGCGTTGCTTTTGAGTAATTGAATATTCTCGCTTTCTTTTCTCTGAACTCAACGTCGGCGTTGCCATTCCCGGCTTAAACTCGAACAGCTTATGTCTACAGTTAAAACCGAGCAAACCGTTCTTGTAGGTTCTGCCTGCCTTAGTTGTATAGTAAACGTCCGTCGCTTCTTCAAGCGGTACATAATCACGACCGTCCTCTGTCCGTCCGCGCGTTCCGTCAAGTGAATACACGCGCCCCTGCCATTTGGCACACCTGCCCGAACAGTCGGCGTGCGCAGAGCATACGACAAGCTTCGTTCCTTTCGTTTTAAAGCTCTCTATCTCTTCCTGGTGTCGTTCATATCGAACTTGCATTTCCGCAAGATTGCGCAAAGAATTACGTCCTGTAACGTCGTTAGGGTCATAGCCTTTACTCTCGGCTAATTTTCCGAGTGCCGAGTCAACACGGTTAATGTATGTTTTTGTGAACTCCTGTAACGGCACACCGAACTGTCTGACTTTGTAAGTCAAGTTTTCGTATTTGGCTACTTCGTTTGCAGCAGTACGCTCTGCCGCAGTTTGCGGTACATAATACTTGCCCTTAGGCTCTTTTGACGTTATCGCACGCATTAGCACAATTATGTAAGGTATAACCTCTGACGGTATTGTACGCAATTCTTTGGCAAACTGCGCATACGCCGAGTCCGCAAACCTCATTAATGAAATACGCCCGTCCTTCTTTAAAGTTGGAGAGCGTATCCGCGCAATCGCGCGTTCTATTATCTTTTTTACTCTTGCCTTGACAGCCTCTTTACCGTGTCCCGATAATACTTCTTGCTTAATAGCTGTTTTTATATCGGTCTGCGCGTCGACAAGCACGCTTGCCTGTTCGTTAAGAGGGTCGGGCGCATAAACTTCTTCTTTCATTTATCTTAATCTCCATAATCTGTCGTCGAAAACAACGAGGTCTGATTTGTATTCTTTTCTTCTTGTTCTTTATGTATTTTTGCCATATATTCAACAGTTTCCTGCGCCGAAAGACCATTTATAACTTGTACAGCAGTTTCCTGCGGAACTAATCCTGCTTGATAATTTAATCTCATATTTTCATCCCGTAAAAGCTTGTTGCCAATATAATCAGATAACTGTAAGGTGGCTTTACCTTTAAATCCGTTTTGATACAGCACCTCAGCTATCGCACGATTTAACTCGGGTATCAATAAGCGATGTGCAGACTGAACGCTCGAACGTGTTAAATTTTCTTCTGCCGTTACTTCCCGTGCCGTTTTCGGTGATGAATCTTGCAGAAACGGAAATAAGGTTGTAGGTGCATACCCAAAGGATACGGCAAACTGTTTTAAATAAAGCTCCCACATAGCCCTGTATTGTTCTGCTCTTATTTCAAACTGTACCGACTGCGGCACAAAATCTTTATCGTGTGGCAAAGTTACATAAACAAAATTACTTGACATAGGTACAGCTTCAGTTTTTAATCGAATGTCTTTCCCATTTATTGAGTTGAGTTCCTTGTTTAAACTGTCAAGCATATATTTTGGCACCATTACCTTGCCCTGACCATTTAAAACATCTATTAACGAACCACCGAATACAGTATCTATCGACCAAAGTAAATCAAGTGTTCCATACAAAGCAGGGTCTCCCATTTTAAGACCCGGCACACAGGAATTGGTCGCACTGTTTAAACCACTCCAAACCCCCAATCCGTCACGGTAAGGCAGAAATTTTGGTTTATCCAATTCTATACCCATTTTAGAAATTGATACTTGGGCTGATTCTGGTAAATTTTCATAACTAATACCGTCAGAATTGATTATCGGCAATGTTTCATTACCTGCCGTACCGCTTTTTTGGTGGACATGATATGCCACCACGGGTTTACCATTATCATAATATCTTCGTTCAACTAACCAAAGTTGCTGAGAGTAATTATCACTTTCCGTACTTGATAAGAGAGTTATAAAAAATGTCGCTTCAACGATATCTCCGTTGTCTGCCGCTATAAAAGTATTTCTATCTACACGAGAAGCTGTTAGTGTACAGCGCCCTAACGCGTCTTTATTAATTTTAAAAAGCGAGGTCCCACCTTGTAGAGTAAAAATTATAAGCTCTTCCAAAAAGTGGTCAAAGCGCGCAAACGGTGTCCACGTGTCCGACAAAAAAGAAGTTGCAGTATCAGAACCAGCAAATAAAATTTTGTCGCCTTTTATTAATCTTGCAGCGTTTTTTATTGCCGTATATCCAACGTTTGTTGACAATCCAACATTATAAGCCCCGTCTTGTGCGGCACAACCATAAGCCATACACTGTCGCACAACTCGGTTTAAGTAAGTCATTATATAAACATTTACGTTTGCATAATATTGTGAAGTGTTTATAAAATTTTCAAACGGACTATTATTTTTTTTATCAAGATAAGCCGCTAAATATTGAGGAAATTCAAAACTCATAATTTCTCCTGTCTATATTGTTAAATATAATTATAATAAAACTCATATGTGGCGTATTTATCCGCGTCAATCGTATGGTCTGCCTGTCCTTCGGGAATTTCATTGTTGTCGTCATAACTGAATGTTTCAAGCTGTTCAACAGATATTGCGTTTTCCGGCAAATCAAGTATATATAACAAACCCGACTTGTAACTATTTACAAGTCGGGCATTATCGCGTTCAATATCTTTATTTGTGACTATCGTACAATTAAAACGTGTAGCCTTTTGCCATTCTAACATTAAGTCTTGTGTAAGCGCAGCTCCGTCAAAGCACCAACGTTCATGGTCTGCTGACGGAATTATTATCCCGTAACTATTCATGCGTCGCTTAAATTCATTATACCATTTTGCCATATAAACAACTTGGTCCGTATGGGAAAATCCTTTTAAGGTTGTATTACGGCGCGCTGCGGCTATGTCAAAGTACATTGTACCCAACTTTATTAATCGTGAATCAGGATATAATCCCCAAGCGCTCACAGCCGTGGCGTCGCTGGTAATACCGCTGTCTACTCCATAAAACATATATATCGGTTGATAATATAGATTATTTCGGATTTTCTTTTGTAGCTCGCTTAAAGGTAATAAATGCTTATTACGGTCAAACGACCATATAACCGCACCCTCTAAATTTATTATCTCGCCCTCATACCAAAACGCATAGTGTTTAGGGTCATTCTTTTGTGTTTCTTCAATCTCTGCTATTGTTTCCGCTTTTAATAACTTTTTAATGTCGCGCCATGTGCTATGTATTTTTGTTGCACCGTTTCTTATCATATTGGGAAACTCAATGTTTGCCCAATGCTTACGGCTTGCCGGTGGATTATAGGCATAGATAATCTTAGCATTAGGAAGTAAAAACTTATTTACAGTTGTTTCAGCTGCGCGCACATGATTAAAACATTTTACTTCGTTAGCCTCATCTAAAATTGCCATTGCTAAAGTTTTATATTTTGGCGTGAAACCCTTTGTCGCAGTTAAATCGTCGCGTGTTTTTCCGTTTATTCCTCGAAAATATATTATTGCTCCCGTCTTTTTACACCAAATAGTAAAAGGAGAAGTTTTGCTGTCAAAATATTTTTCTAATCCTAACGATTGAATTGTTGATAAAGTAGAATTAAATATATCTCTTAAATCGCGTTGTTCTGCACGCATATACAATACATTATTAAACTTGCTTTGCATTGTAAGAGAGATTGCAACAGTTTCATTTGTTGTGGATTTACCTGTTGAACGTCCGCTAATCTCAACAATTTTTCTAATTTTTGTATTAGTTAAGGGTTTAAACGGTTTAGGAATCGGGAATATCGTCATCTGAATAATCCTCCACCCTGATAATAAATCCGGCGTTGTTCTCTTCTTCTACTTCTTCATTGCAAGGTTTATCAACCCCGTATCTTTTTGCAAGATTTTCGGCAGCTCGTATACGGTCTTTCCACCCCACCTTTTTATTGTTCATAACCTCGGTAAAGAACGCAAGCACCGCTTCTCCCGTCGCTATCCGCTCGCTTTTGCTGCCGTTTGTAAGCTCTTTTATATAATTTTGAATGTCAGGTTTTGTAAGGTTTTCAGCCCCCTGACTTCGTGCAGTTTTAAGAGAATAACCTGCACGTTTAGCTGCGTCAGTAGCATTGCCACTTATTACATATTCCTCACAAAATTTTCTTTGTTTTGCAGACAACACATTTTTTAACTCCGTTTTTATAAAATAAAAGCACGGTCAATCCGTGCCCCTATGAAAAACCCCATTGCGCATGCAGACGCAACGGGGAAAATCAAAAAGGCATTTATGAAAGCAGGTTATGGCATTAAAAGGGAACTTATTACCAAACTTCCACAATACCATTTTAGCACAAAAAATGGGTGTTTGTGGGTGCTGTTTCACTTTTTGCTCATTTTTTTTAATGCTCGTTTCTGAATAGTCTTTATACCGTCCTCGGTATACTTCATAAGATTTGCCGTTCTTCTTCTCGATATTCCGAGCATATAGCGATTTAGTATAACTTCGTATTCTGTCGGAGTAAGTTTTTTCATCAGCTCGCCAAGTAAATCCTCTTCCTGACATGTTTCTTCAAAGAGTTGTTCAAACAGCGTCTGTAACGCATTCAAACGGTCTATGTGCCGCGTATAACGCTCCTCAACTTTATTGTCCAGCGTCGCTATCACATTAATGTTTTCGCTTGTCTTGCCCGCAATTCCCGTTAATAATGCGTATTCTTCCGATATGTGGGACTGTAAGGCTTTAAGTCGAGATTTTTTACTTCGGACCTTTTGTAACAATTCTTGAATTTCCTTATATTTCATTATTTTCTCCTATTTCGTTTATTTCATTTTCCCAATCGTCGTTGCGGACTTGAAACGCGTCGCCGAGCTGTATCGTATCGGGAAAGTTCGCTTGCGTTGTCTGTATAGCGTACTTGTCTATCTCCGTTGCGTAATAGCGGACGACATTCGCGCCAAGTTCTTTCAAGGCTATCTGTCCGCAACTTTGACCGTCGTACATTGACAGCACTTCTATCGGCTATCCGCTTGCTATGCCGGGAATATGCGACAGTATGTGCTTGATAACTTCGATAGTCCAGCCGTTGCCTAACATCTTTTGGACTATCTTTGCAAGTTCGTCGTCTTTATCGACTGTACACCAACACCGTTGCTGTTTACGCATTTCGTAGCCGTCTTTGCGTGTTATCTTACGACTTGCGCCTACTACACGGAATTTCAGCGTTTTAAGTCCGTATTCGGGCAATTCCACTTCGCTTACGATACCACCGTAACGGTCTGCTATGACCTTTGCAACACCGAATAGCGCTGTGGCGAATTTACTTGTTACTTTGGTTAGTAAAAGGTTTTGGCTCATAGTGTTAATCGACTTTCCTTATGTAAGTAATGCCGTTAACAAATAGCAATCAGCACAACTTTCTTTACATCTTGCTTCCCCCAAGATAGCTTGGGTCATTCCCTCGATTTCTTTCTGTTCGTCAGCCATTTGTGTACCCTTTTACAAGTTCGTCGATTAGACCGCCTTTATCAATAACTTCAAGATAAAACACGCTACTGTTCATTTGCCACAGGTTACCGTTCGGCTCGTCCGCCGTAAAGTATTCATTGTCGAGCCTATATTGTTCAAGCTGTTCTCTAAACTTTTCCGCAAACTCTTTGACGGCTTGCTTTTTAATATCTTGAACCATCCGTTCATAAGCGGTCTTATCCGCCTTAAAGAGCAGAAAATCCGCATTGTTAGGCAAGTCTGCAAATTTAAGCTCCATACCCATAATCATAGGAGGAAAGCAAATTGCGCTCTGTTCCAATGCCGCAACAAATGGCTTAACATAACGCAAACGGCTATCTATCACAATCGTATTAGCTTCTATTAGTCGTTTTATCGCTTCTTCTTGTGCCTTTGCAACCATGCTTACAAAGTATTGAATATCAATTTCTTTCTCTTTATCCATTGTTCTGCTCCTTTTGAGTTCTGTTTGTTGCTTCTGCAACTGTATAAATGCCAGTTGTGCTATTTAATGAATTTGTAGGTATAGGTTCAAATTGACATTCACTTAAATCGCACCCTATTGCTTGATTATTAAAGCTCTTTGATTTTTTGCAACAATCGCAAACTTCCCAATTAAACATTTCAAATCTCCTTGATTTTTATTCAGTGAAATACTTTTCTATTTCGTTAATCGCTTCGGTTGCCCCATAACAAATCATAGCCTTATAGCCTTGCTTGTTAAGGTAAGTAATCCACGCCGTCTGCTCTGGATTTACTCTGCTTTTCCTATCCCGTTTAAGCTCAATAAACAAGCCGTGAAAGTCTTTCCTTGCCGTTGGGATAAATATATCGGGGAAACCTTTTCGTAAGCCCATACGCTTCATTTTCGCCCCATACGCAACGCTACGTTTGCTCTCATTCGGAATATGTATGGCTATTATGTGTTTTAATTCGCAATATTGGATAACCGTGATTTGCTCGTCATCTTCCGTTGTAAGCGGTTGCACTGTTTTCTTTGCTTTCGATTTCTCGCTTGTAGACTTGAAATATTGGCAGTTAGAGCCGAGATTGCAGTTGCCATATTCGGAGCATTGAGCGTTGCCGCAGTAGGTCATAGTTTTTCAACATAGCACCACGATTGCGGCGGGCGGGTTATTGTACATCCTTCTTTTGAACATTCAGGCGGCTCGAAATAGCCGTTAGAAATATAATGCTTACAATTGTCCTTAATGCAACACCCGCCTCTAATATGCGCTCCATAGCGAGAAAACTCGTTTAAATCTTTCGGTTTGTCGTAGATGATAAGGTCGAATATGCGCCAAGCGTAAAGCGGTTTGTAATACGGCAGATTTTTACGGTAAGCATAGACTTCTTCCCAAGATAAACAGCTTTCTGATAGAAACTTTTTTAAATCCGTTTCTTCAAACTCTTGATACTTTCCTTGCGGTGTAAGTTGCCATTCGTGAAATTCGTCTATCCTATCGCACACAAATTCGCCGATAACTTTGCCTAATAACTTTTCCATAAACGGCTGATATTCTTTCGGTATGCGGTTAAACGACTTTTTGCTTTTTGTGCAATAGATATGTACTACCTTATTCCACGCAGGGTCTTTCGGAAAGTCCTTTCTAACTTCAACTGTTTTCTCTTGCGGTATATTCCAGCCCATAAGGCGTGCAATTATT
>PXZU01000022.1_pt1 | contig 27048 bp, 33 predicted proteins | sample 2941351 | NCBI WGS metagenome assembly PXZU01 (sample SAMN08721892, study PRJNA434045) | Viral metagenome, whole genome shotgun sequencing project. | isolation source: viral particles isolated from 30 fecal samples collected over 86 days | host: Mus musculus | place: Germany: Kiel | collected 2017-06 | reverse complement strand
GGTATCCTCTATGCCAAGAGCCGCTTCCCGGATCAGGCCCTCCCATTCGGAGCGGGTGAAGCCGGTATCACTTATGGACGCGCGTACCCTTGCTTTTGCCATTTTTCTTAGTTCTGGTTCTGGTCCGCTTGATCTTTGCCATTCTCAAGTTCTTGCAGGATGCGGATAACGTCATCCGGCTCCAGATCGGTGCTCACTACGTTGCCCTGAGAATCCACCAGATTGTATACGCCGGACAATTCATTGCTGCTCTCATAGTCATATTGGTTCCACAGCCACACGAACGCGCCGACTACAAATACCATAGACAGTGCCCAAGCCACGCATAGCCAGCGAACGAGCCGGTTGTACCGGGCCATGTGCATTTCATGCAACGCCAGCGGTACTGTCCGTACTTCGTTGTATTCCATACTGACGTGAAGTTTTTCCTTTACCTTATCCATATCCTGCACCCCTTTCTGTCGTATTTTATCAGATTGACGCCCCACTGTCAAACCCCGCCGCCTTCGCACTCTCAAACGTAATCCCGCCCTCCTTATGGTCTGACTTCGCCATATTGAGGTAGAACGCGCACACAGTCCCGTGAGCCGTCCACGGCAGGCCAACCATAGCCGACAGCCACGGCAGCGCCCCGGCGTAGTCCACGCGGATGCAGTACGCCGCCAGCAACAGCCCGCCCACGGTGACCACCCACAGCAGGGCGCGGATGTCAGAGATGAGGCGTTTGGAGAACTGCATCACAGCAGGCCCTTCCTGCCCAGCACAGCCACCATCTCATCCCGCTTGACCAGTCCCTCCGGGCTGTCGCCATTCACTACACCCAGGGCGGTAGCTCTGGCCCAGTGGCCCTCTTTCTGACTCCACTGCGGCTCTGGTCTCGCAGCGGCGTGACGCTGGGCTTTTGCCAGCACGTTGTACGCCTCCTCATCGCTCAGCGCGGCAATGATCTCTGCTCCTGTCATGATATCGTCCTCCTCATTGTTATATTTGCGGGCATCCACCCACCAGTAATATTTGACCTGACTGCGAAAATCGTACGGGTCGCCGTTGACCCTGCTGTCCTTCGTACTGGCCGGGTCGTTAATCCTGATTTTTCCGTCCGCCCACCAGACCAGGATAAAGTGTCCGCCGCTGGTCCACGTGCCCTTGTTCATCAGGGCAATCAGGTAGTACCCCTGCTGCAGCATCTCCAGCGCCCGCTTGTGGTTGGGATGATTGGGCTTGCCGTAGGTGGACGTCCAATCCAGCTGGTCGCAGTCGATGCCGAACGCGGCCAGCTGCGGCTTGAAGTAGCTGTAGTACGTCCCCTGCTTCAGGGCCTTGTACCCGTGCTGGATGCTCCAGTTGCAGGCATCCTCCGGGGTGAAGGTCTTGCCGGTCAGTGTCTCGATGACCATCGCGGCGCAGGTCGGCCCGCACCCAGCGGAACCTACGGTGCTGCTCTCCCCCTTCACCCGGTAGGGCTTGTCCTTCCAACGGGGGTCGTTCTGGAGGTAGGAAACGGGGCGTTTATTCATCCTGCTCCCCCGCTTTCAGCGACGCCATCGCGTCGTCATACAGCTTCTTCCCCTCCGGAGACCAGCTGTCATAGGGGTTGCTGCTCTCCGCGTCCTGCACGCTGTCCACGGCGTTCTTCACGCCCTCCGCGTCCACCTTGCCCTCTGCCATGATGTACGCCACCACGGACGCTACAGACACCACAGCGCCCGCCACGGTGCTGATGGTGTTTTCATCCAGGCCGAAGACCATCGCAAGGCCGGTGACGATCCCGGCCACTGCGGCCCAGAGTTTACGGCTGCTCAGTTTACGCTTCCAATCGATTTTCGTCATATGTACCTCCATTTTCAGTCTGTGGTTTTGGTGTATGAAAGAATTGCGGTCCATTGACCGAGCATAGTGGAATGGTTGGTCCAATAGTTCAACCCATTTGGTTCGCTGCCGCTACCAACATTATACATGATAGACGACAGCACACCACCAAGCTGCCCAACTCTTGTAAAGTCTCCCGTTGTCCGCGCAATAAATGCGTCTACCATCTTCATGTCAGCGTTTGGAATAAGGGGCAAAACGTTTGTCCAGGCGTTCGCCACAGAGGCTGTAAATTCTACGCACTTCCTATACAGCGGCTTCCCATCAATCCAGGCCCCAATCACGGTCTCTTCGGTCGAATAGACATTCTCGACTCCGCTACCACCGCCGTAGGTCTCACTGACATTAGCGACGGTAGTGCCCTTATAAATAATAGACATTAGCTTGTCGCCTCCTTTGTGTATTCGATGATGACTCTTACTTTCTTTCCAGTCGCGGTGCTAATAGAACCTATCCGATTAAAGAGTATAGCGTTTCCATAAGTAGGATGATTGGCGCAGGTGTAAACGCTTATAACAAGTGTGGGGTCTGGTGCGCCATTTATAAACGGTAAGGAGAACATAACGGAATTCGTGTTGTAATACATCGCTTCGACTCGTAAAAACTCAACGATGTCGTCGGGTAAATAGATCACATCGTGAACTGTTTCGGTATCGAACACGAAAGACAACACCCGCCTATACAACGGCTTCCCCATCCATGTCCCAATCAGAGTCTCTTCCTCCGAATAAACTTCTCCTGGGGCGCTACCCGAACCACCCGAGGAAGCGTCTCCGTTGTCATCGGTAATGACGTGGAGGACCTCGGCTTGCTTTTGTTCATCGGTCAGGGCGTCATACTCGGCTTTGGTATGAACTTCGACGGGGATGCCGTCAGTCGTGTCGGCAGAAGAACCCCCAGCGTAAACACCAGTATCGACATCGCCGATAAACCAGTTGCCGTTATCACCAATGTGCGGAGTAACACCAGCATCGCCTTTCGGGCCCGTCAGACCTTGTGCGCCGGGTTCGCCAGGATCGCCCTTTTCCCCAACAGGGCCTTGCGGCCCAGCCGGGCCGGGCTCTCCCTGGTCCCATTTTGGCCCCTGCTCTCCAGGGTCACCCTTATCACCCTTCGGACCCTGAGGACCGGCAGGACCGGCTGCTCCGTCCTTACCGGCAGCGCCAGCAGGACCGGCGGGGCCACGGGGGCCGGTGTCGCCCTTGTCGCCCTTATCCCCTTTGGGACCGGGCGGACCCTCCGGCCCCTGGGGACCCGGCACCGGCACCACACCGCCCTCGCCTCCGCCCACGACCGGCACCGTGGACAACACCTTGTCCCCTGCCAGCAGTGACAGGTTCAGCCCGTCGTAGGACAGCCCGTCCCCCTTCCCGGCGAGTGCCTGTTCCCACAGCTCCGGCGTTGGCGGGTATGTGCCGCCGTCCGGCATGGCCACACCCTGGAGGATTTCCCCCAGGTCCGCCCAGATGGTGGGCAGCACCACGTCCCCGCCCTTCGTGCCGTACACGCCAGCCCGCAGCCGTACACCGTGCTTGGCCAGCGTCTCCCAGGGTATGCTGCACTCGCCGGTATCATCCAGCAGCACGCTCACCGGCTCACCGTCCGCCTGGAACACGGCGGTGCGGGTCAGGCCGTCCCAGTCCGCTGAGAATTCGAACCGTACCGGGTACACGTTCACGCTTCCGCTGGTTACCGGGCCGCGCTTGCGGACCACCAGCTTGTTTTTGTCTGCATACAAAACAAAGCTCACAATCCAACCCTCCCCAGCAGAAACGCGATGACCGCGGCGCATACGGCCCAGACCGCTTTTTCCACAATACTCTCCCACCGTCTGGCAGGCTTGTCCCGCTGGGCCTCCTGCCACTCGATGAGCTTGTCCAGCTTCTCATTGACGGTGGAAAAATGCTGCTCCTGGGCCGCCTCCGCCCGTTCCAGCTCATTGAGCCGCTTGAAAATCTCCCTGTGGGTGTCGCTGTTCTGGCCCTGGAACTTATCCAGCTCCTTCTCCAGCCGCGTCAGGTCCGCGCAGGGCTCCGTGCATTTGTCCGGCATGTCGTTCACCTCCTGATTTGTTCGGATTTTCCGGCGTAGATATAGGTTTTCACTTTGTCTGACGGCAAAGAAATATTCGGCAATGCGGTCCCAATAACAGCGGTGAGCTTCGGGTATGCCGCCGGTACCGCTCCGCCGTCGCACAGCAGCCATTCCGCCGCCGGTAAGGGATGATTCAGCGCGGCTTGCAGCTCCCCGACAACCGGGTAAATCCCCTTCTCAATCAGGATGGAATCGATCCGGCTGATGGCGTCATCGCCTTTTTGCAAAATGCGCTCGCTCTCCGACATGAGCCACGCCGCTTTTTCGTCAATGCCCTCTGTGAGATATTTATAGATGTACAGCACGTGCCCGGACGCCTCTGCCAACGGGATCACACGACCACACAAATCGCTGTTGTCCCGGACATCCTCAATGTCATACGGGGAAAGCGTGGTAGCCCCACGGCGGACGTGGATAAAATAGAGAATCAGGCAATATTCCCGGCTGTTGCGGACAATCACCGGGTCAGATTTGATTGCATCCGGCTCCACGTCCTCCAGAACGGCCAGCTCGACGCGGCGCTCCTGATAGTCCACACGAACCGCCAGGGCGTCATAGCGGTCTTTGGTGTTGCTGGAGGGGCTGATTGTCCTGCCGGATTTGCCGTTGCTCTTCAGAAATTTCCCGATAGCAACAGCGTACCCTGTGGACACATTCAGGTCAAAGCCGCCCGGTGTAATGCTGAAACCGGAACCGAATTTGCAGATGCCGTCCCCGAAAACCGCCTGTACCGCCTCACAGAATTCCGCAGACGTGTATTCCCGGCTCTCTTCGCCCAGGCAGATACCATAGTTCAGCGCCACGGTCACCCCTCCTTTGCCTTGATGTAGGCCGGGATGCCGGACATCGACAATTCCGGAAGATTCGCGCCGTTAAACGGGTCAAAGCCAACCGGGACTTTGATTACGCCGATATTAACGCGGTAGCTAGTTGTTTGCCAAATGACATAAAGATTTTGATTGCTTATATTGTACTCCAGCATCACAGTATACGGAGTGACATAATTAGGAATTTCGCCAAATGCGTCAACGGTGCTAACAAAAGCGTATTGTTCAAGTTCGTCCGGTTTCCTGGTAAAAACAATTCCGTTTGCAAAAAGCTTCGCGTACAGATTGCAATCTGGCATATAAAGCTTGTCCTTTACCGCACGTGTTACAATGTCACGTCCCCAACTAGTCTGCAAATTTTTTCTTACAAAATCCATGTTGTATCTGCGGACTACGGCAGAGTATTTGTTTTCGGCGATAGAAAAAACGAGATACTCATCACTTATGACGGGGCTGTAAAAAGAATTAAAACCTATTCCGGTTCCAGACATTGACCATTCGTTGGATCCTTTCCCAATAAGTTCTTTTTTGTCCCCCTTGATTGCATAGGCTGTTGACCCGGATATCATCAAGCCGCCTTGCTCCGGATTCATCGGGGCCCCGTCTACCAGGCTGCTACTTGTTTCGGTATACATGTGATCAATGAACTGCTGTGTTACCGAACCGGCCCAGCCTTTTGTATCGATTTCGTGCAAAATAAAGGAGCCGTTTCCAGATAGATTAACCCAAACGAGATACCGCTTTATCGTCGTGTAAGGTGTAATTGCTGTTGTATCTGGCAAATAATTCGACGACCACGCATAGATTCCCGCTGATACATACGGGATAGAGTTGTATACAACAACTGGGCGATATTCAAAATTTCTCGAAGGGACATTGAAACCGGAAAGATTGGCAGAGAACTTCTCCGGTGTTTCTCCGGTTATCGTTTTTTTCAGAAAACTAACAGTGTTTTGGTCAACGGAGAAGCCAGAGCAATAGAAGTATGTCATTTCCAGTTTAGATCCTGTTATCACTACATTTCCTGTTCCGGCTGTACCTTCCTGGATAACATCCTTACTGCACCGATCGTCATCAATCAGATAAATATAGTTTTGGCTTCCTACCTTTACAATAGACAGCGTATTCCGAACATATATGTACTGATTTTCAGGGAAAGTTGCGGTGATTGCCTTAACGGACCCATCTTCGAGCGAAATTCTGTAAATCTTTTTTTCGTCCTTGCAGAAGACCCAAAAATACCCTTCAAAGAATGTGCCCAATGTGATGTCTCCGTTCGGCACAAACGTAGACAGCAGCTTCTGGTCATACAGCCCGCCCTTGACGCCGCGCAGTACCTGCACCAATTCCGGATACTCCGCCTCAGAGACAAATGAACCGTCGCATTTCAGCCACTTTTCCCCCACATTGGGGCTTGCGCTGAACTTGATCGTCCCCACCGGCTGCGGCTCCATTTTGATGGCCTCCGCCTCGACTTCGGCAATCTTCTTGTCGATTTTCTTTTCCTGCGCCGCCATGTCGGACTCGATCTGCTTCAGCCGCGCCTCCGCCTCATTGTCGATGTAGTTGATAGCATACTCGATTTTTTCGGACAGCGCCCCCGGCGCGTCAATCACGCCGCAGATGCCGGTGCGATAGCGGGTATCCTCTGCCGTGCCGTCTGCCGCATTGACGATGGCCAGAATCAGGCAATCCGGGTAGCTTTCTGCAACCGGCATAGCCAGAACGTCAATCAGCCGTTTGCCCAAATCCAGGTGGGCAGCAATGGCGAACGGCCCGCCGCCGGTCAGCTCCACGGAGTAGTCCGCGTCATTTTTGAGCCAATAGCCCTGAATGAACAGATACCCCGGCGACACCACCGCCGCACCGCCCTCCAGCCTGACCTTGAAGCTGTCCGGATTCTTGTGGATGCACACGCCGGAGCCTATCATCTGGTCAAAGTATTCCGCAAACTCGTCCGCGCCGTATTCCCGGTCATAGGCGTCGGTTTCCGGATCATAATAGGAGTCAAAAAATCCGTCAAACAGGGCCATATCATTTCCCCGCCTTTCTTCTCAGGATGTCGTGCAAGGTGGGCTGACCGTAGCCCAGCGTCAAGGTAAGCCCCTCCTCCGTGCCGCTGACGGACCGCTGCACCCCCTGCACTACGGCGTTGACCGACACGCCCAGATTTTCGTCTGTCGCCGTGATGGTATCGCCCAGTTGATAGTCAACGCCATAGGCGTACGTGGGGTCCAGCTCCCGCACCTGCACAGAAAACGACTGCACCAGCTGACATTCCGCCAGCTTCTGTTTCCCCCGCGCGTTCAGGACGGCTATGTACTCCTCCGGCGTGAGCGGGTTGTCAGGGTCGCTGTCCGATTGCAGGTCGCGGGCGTCTATCCAGATTTCCCGGCGCTGGAGGCCGGTGGGTGATACTTTCTCTGCCATTTCTGCCTCCTTTACACCGCAGGCCCGGCAATGAATATATTGTAGGAACTTGTGGACGTGTTGCTGTTGCCGTAGAATTTTCCACCAACCGCGTCATACATTCCAATCGCGCCGGACGGGTCGATACAGGGAACAAAATCCAAAACCAGATTGCCGTTGGTGTCCCACATTTTTACGCTATAAACCTTCGTTGTCTTTGCCTGGCTTTCGTCGCTGACGCTGCTCTGCAGGCCAAACAGCCTGTTATTTGCCGTTCTCCACATTGTGCCGACGCTCTTTGACTTAACTTCCCCGTTCGTTGTGACCGTCTTGGCAACGCTGTCCAACTCGATTTCATAGACCGCGTTGGCAGTATAGTCGGTCAGATTGGAAAAGGCGGTGCCGCTTCCGTGCCGATAGCGAACTTTGCCGATGGTCAGGGCGATGCCGTACCGGCTAATGGAGCTTCCGGACCCTGTGCTGTATCCATATACCGCATAAACCGTCGTGCCAGATGCGGCGGAGGTCTGGCCGCTGGAAAACTTTATGGCAAATTTGGTCGCGGAGGACTTTGCGGGCATCTGGATATACGGCATACGGCTTGTCATGCCGCTGGTACCGTTCTGCACATATTCCACTTCCGTATAACCGGCGGGCAGCCGCCCGGCTGGTATGGCCGCGAAAACTGCCGTCAGCGTCCTGTTGCCGTTCGCCGTAAAGGTGTAGCTCGCGCTGGTACTAACCGTTGTTCCGTTCTCCTTCCAAGCGGTAAAGCTGTAGCCGTCTGCAGCCGACGCCGTCACAGTAACGGACGCGCCCTCCTGGTATGTGCCGCCGCCTGTGGCCGTCCCGCCGCCAGCGGGGTCTATGCTGGTGGTAATGGTGTAGACCGGGATGACGGCATATTTTGCCGTGACAGAGATATTGCTTGCAGGCGTGAAGGTGTACGTGTTGTTTGTGCTCAGAAGCGCCCCGGATGCATTGTACCAGCCTGTAAACCGGTAGCCGCTCGCCGCGGTCTGCGTCAAAGTGACGCTCTTCCCCTGCTCATAGGAGCCGCCGCCGGACACCGTTCCGCCGCCAGCGGGGTCAACTGCCACAGAAACGACATAAACAGGGACTACCGCCACAAATACGGCAGTCAGCGAACGATCGCCGGTGACTGTAAAGGTATACGACGCGCTGCTGCTGACTATAGAGCCATTCTCCCGCCAGCCAACAAACTCGTGGCCGTTGGACGGAGATGCCGTCACCGTTATTGTGCCGCCGTCCTCCGCGCTGCCTCCGCCGGATGCAGTTCCGCCGCCCTCCGGGTCGACCGACAGGGTGATGGTGTGCATAACCGGTTCCGGGGGAGTTGGCGGCTTTGGAGCAGGTTCGATCGGCTCCTCCACGGTAATCACCACCCGGTCATCTCCCTCCCCTTCCCCGGCGACATAGGCAACATTCCGGTAATCGCCGCTGTCATAGGAGTATTCAGAGGAAAGCACGTCATCCAGCTCTGTGCTGTAAAAAACCGGCTCATTGACATCCTGACCCACAGACCGGTTTACGCCGGGATTTGTCCAAAACTCCATCTGCGGCACCGCCGGATTGAACCGAACGCCAAAGGCCACATGATACGCCTCTCCCAGCTCCTCCAGGGCCTCCAACAGAGAGCCGCCGGTCTTCTGGACGCGGATAGACGCGCCGCCTGCTGGCGCATCGGCCAGCACAAGGCCGGGGATTTTACGGGCTTCTATGTTGCCCCTGGTGGGATGCACGCAGCAATCATCCACCAGCCGCCGCATAATTTCCGGAACAGTGCCGCTCATGTTGTACCGGCCATACAGGACATGCCAGTCAAGAATTCCGGTCAGCGTACGGCCCTTCACGGAGATGTACGGACCCGTTTCGTCGGATTCCTGGTTGATGTACTCGATAATTCCGGCGGTGCTGCCCTCAATCCAGATGATGTTGTCTGGCACCAGCAGTTCACGGGATTCATCGGTTATCAGGGATTCAACGGAGAATGATCCGGCAGAAAAAGCCTTTTCCTCCCAAATCACAGACCGCTGAATCTCCAGCAGGCCAACCAGCTCCAGCGACGGGGTATAGACTTCCATTTTCAGGTCCATCACTCCACCTCCAGATACAGCGGCGTGTAGTAGATGGTGACATCCATGTTGCCCCGCTGGTTCAAATCGTCGCACTCCACGGCCATCATGTTCGTGCCCGGCGCCAGCTGAATCCAGCTGGTTTGGACGTTCCTGTTCTTGATGAGGTTTACAGCCGTGCCGCTGCTCTGCCACAGCTTCATGTACTTGCTGCCCGGCAGGGTGGATATCTCCAGGATTTCTCCCCGTCGGAACGTCCGGTCGATGCCGATAAATTTGTCCGTCGTCAGGTTCTTGAACCGGGGATTTCGGACCTCCGCCGTGAATTCCGCCCGGATGATGACACCGGCAGAGAATCCGCCCTTGTTGTCCACCTCCACGGTGTATGCCTTGCCCACCACAGCGAAAACTACCGGCTTCACCCGCCCGAAGTTTTGCGGGAACCGGAACATCTTTTTGGTCTGGTCCATCGAAACAACGGTGTCGCTGATGTCGGAAAACAGCGGGAACGGACACGTGGCCTGGATGAGGAACCGGCGCACTTTCTCGTTGTTCTTCTTGTATTCCGGGCTGTAGGCAATGGAGATGTCTGGCCGGAAATTGATTTTCTTGCCCTTGTACTCCAGCGTGTAGTCCTCAACCGGGGAGATAAAGGCGTTGAGAAAGTCGCAGCGTTCCTGCAGCTGCCCGTCCCCGTCCACCACCCAGCCGGTGATGGACAGGGGGCGGGTGCCGATGGTAGTGTCAACGATGTGCTTGCCCACCTGCCGGTAATAGCTGTATGTCTGGTGCTGGCCCTCCACCCGGCCCCAGTCCACGGGGCCCAGCCAGTAGTTCCAGTATTCGCCCTGCTTCATGTACACGCTGCCGCGCCCGGAGAGAGAGGTGATTTTGATTTCGTCTATCATGGGCGGGCCTCCTTATACATAGCCGATGGCCATACGCTGTGTGGTCTTTTTCCACTCGCGGGCGGCGGTGATCGCGTCCACGGCTTTTGGGCTGTTGATGGTGACATAGGTGTTGCCGCCATATGCGGGCTGCTGTGCGTTCCCGGCAGAATACCCGGTATCAGCGCCGTAGGACGGCCTGGTGGCATTTAGGCCAACATTGACGGTACCGAAGTCCATGCCGCGCTCGATCTGCCGCTTGATGCCGCTGTACTCATCGTCCCAGCCCTCCGCAAGGCCCAGGGCCATGTTTTCGCCGATTCCGGCAAAGACTTTGGACGGGGAGTGGATGCCCAGCTTTTCCTTGACGCTGTTGATAATGCCGCTGATTTTATTGCTCATGAAGGTCGTGAAGCTCTCCCATGCGCCCAGTACGCCGTCTTTGATGCCGTCTACGATGTGCTTGCCGATGTCCTTGAAGTCTTTCCAAATGTCCTTGAAAACACCGACAATGTCTTCGTAAATGCCCTTGAAAAACTCTGTTGCGCCGTCCCATGCTTCCTTTATGGCGTTCCACGCCTCTTTCAGCGCGTCTCGAACGGCGTTTGCCGCCTCACTGCCGGCTTCTTTGATGTTGCTCCAGATGTCGCCAAAGAAGTCGATCGCCGCATCCCAGGCAGTCTGAACTGCATCCCAGGCGGCCTGGAAGGTCTCGCCCAGAAACGCTGTGACGGCCTCGAAAACCTCATAGATGCCGTCCGCGACGCCGGAGAAGAAATCCACAGCGGCCTCCCACACGCCCTGCACCACGTCCCATGCAGCCTCGAAGAAACCGCCCAGCACGTCGGCCACGTCTGCAAATACCTCTTGGATGCTCTCCCATACGCCGGAGAAAAACTCCGCAGCCGCCTCCCAGATGCCCTGCACAGCTTCAAGCGCGGCCTGGAAGAACCCGCCCAGTACCTCCGCGACAGGCTCAAAAACGGCCTGTATTCCTTCCCACACGCCCTGGAAAAACTCGCCGACAGAGGTCCACACAGCCTGCACAGCTTCAGCGGCGGCGGTAAAGAATCCGCCAAGCACCTCAGCGGCAACGGAGAAGACGGTCACAACGCCCTCCCAAACGCCCTGAAAGAATTCCACGACAGCCTGCCATCCCAGCTGCACAGCCTCAGCAGCAGCGCCGAATACCTCGCTGAAGAATTCCGCCACGCCCTGGAAGACGTCCATAATGCCCTGCCAGACCTCAGAAAAGAACTCAGCGATTCCGTTCCACTTTTCTTTGACCCATTCGACGATTTCGCCCATCTTTTCGCTGAGCCACTCGCCGAACAGACTGACAGATTCCTTCAGGCTCTCCCACAGACCGGAGAAGAATTCTTTGAAACCCTCCCAAGCAGGTCCCAGCAGTTCAATCAAAGCCTCTGCCGCACTGGTAAAGAATTCAACAATACTGTTCCAAGTATCTGCGATCCCCTGGAGCAGACCGGCAATCAGATTTTCACCAATTTCTGCAAAAACTGTAGATGGTGAGTGAATGCCAAACAGATTCTTGATTGTACCCACAACCAACTCTACAAGCTGTCCAATGTGGTCTGTCACCCAGGTAAAGCCTGCCTTGATACCCTGAACCAAACCGTTAATCAGGTCTTCACCAATAGCTTTCAGGAATCCGGGTAAATCATCCAGTACGGTTTTAATATTTTCAGCGATTGTCTTTGCTGTGGTTGTCACGTCTCCCAACAGAGACTTAATGCCGTCAATTAGTCCCCTGATGATTTTTCCGCCCAAATCAATCCAGTTGAACGCGGTGATTACATCAACAATTGCGCTGATAATCTTTGGAATATTAACAATCAAAGTTGGTATAGCCTGAATGAGTCCCAATGCCAGCGTTGCAATGATCTGTATACCAGCCGCAATGATTTTGGGCGCGTTGTCGTTGATAATATTCGCAATATTGGAGATGATTTCTGGAATATACTCAATAATTGCGGGCAGACCGTCGGCAAGCCCCTGTGCCAACGCAAGCATCAGGTCTATAGCTGCATCAACAATTAGACCCACGTTTTCACGAAGAGAACCAGAGAACTCAGTCAGCATCTGCAAGCCGGTTTCAATAATCATCGGAAGGTTCTCTCGGATGTACTCCGCAAAGCCCTGAATAAGCGAAACCGCCGCTTCTGCGATTTGCGGTAACGCCTGTGTAACTCCTTCGATAAACCCGCCGATGATTTCACCCGCCGCGTCCAGGATGCCGTCAATGTTGTCGGCAAGACCCTGAATAAACGTGGTAATAATCTCTGTTGCAGTCTCAATCACTTGCGGAATTTGGTTCCCGATCTCTTCAAGTAATGTCTGTACAATCAGGATTCCGCCCTCAATCAAAGTGGGCGCATTGGACGAAATGCTTTCAAGGATACCTGAAATGAAATCTCCAAAAATCTCTTGAACCTCTCCAATATGCTCTGTAATACCCTCGATTATCGTTGTGATTACCGTCATTCCGGTATTAAACAGGTCTTGCGAGTATGTCGCTATGCCGTCTGCAATAGCAACCACAAAATCGCTCAAAAGAGGGATGATAGAATCCAGAACGCTAAACCCTTCTGAGATGAACTCTATGATATCCGTACCGACTTGTACAATCTCTGAACGATGGCTCTCTATGAACTCGGAAAGGCCAGAAGACAGCATGTCTACAATCTCTCTGGATGCATCCAAAACTTTCGGCGCACTGTCAAGAAAGCCCTCGCCCATTGCAGCGGTAAAGCCCATGCTTGCCTCTGCAAACTTGGGGGCTTCTGCCGCCAGCATGGTCACGCCATCTGTCACAACTTTGCTTAGTTCCGTAAAGAGACCATCTAATCCGTTGCTTTGGAAACCTTCCAGTAACTGGGCCATAGCTTCTCTTCCAAACGTTGCAAACTCACGCAATGTCGGAGTAACAGAATCAGAAATTGCGATCTGCAGGGATTCAAAAGCACTTTTCAGCAGAGTCACATCACCCGCCAGATTGTCAGCCATGATTGCCGCCATTTCCTCTGCCGCGCCATTGCAATTGTAAATAGCGGTACTTAATTTTTCGTAGTCCTCCGGTGCGGCAGACACAATGGCCAACATGCCAGACATGGCTTCCTGACCGGCTAACATTGCCGCATACTTTGCCTTTTCGGCCCCTTCTGCACCGTAAGCCAAACCAATCAACCGCTCTATTTCTGCATCATAGGCTTTCTGTTTGATTTCGCCGCTCTCTAACTTCCCATTCAAATCAGCAAGTCGTTTATTAAATTCTTCTTGTGGAATCATCAAATTGCCAAATCCAGAACGAAGATCATCCATGATTTCTTTGAAGGATTTCATATTCCCTTCACCGTCATCTAGGCTTATACCAAGCTCTTCCATTGCGACAATGGACTGTTTTGTCGGTTTGGCTAATCTTGTCAGCATTCCACGAAGTGATGTGCCTGCCTGAGATGCTTTAATACCGCTGTTCGCCATAAGCCCAATTGCAAGGGCCGTATCTTCCGCAGAATAACCAAGAGCTCCAGCAACAGGGGCCACATACTTAAATGTTTCCCCCATCATGCTGACGTTTGTGTTTGCATTAGAAGACGCTTTTGCAAGGATATCGGCAAAATGTCCGCTTTCCCCTGCCTTCATCCCAAACGCCGTCAGTGCGTCCGTCACAATGTCAGAAGTCAAAGCCAAGTCTTCCCCAGATGCAGCGGCAAGGTTCATAATGCCCTCAATGCCGCTAATCATATCCCCAGCCTTCCAACCCGCCATTGCCATGTATGTAAGCGCTTCTGCTGCTTCAGATGCACTAAACTTGGTCGTTGCACCCATTTCCAAAGCTTTGCTTCGGAGTATGCTCATGGCAGTTGACGTTGCATCCCCAGTATTCTCAAAAGAAAGACCCATTTCTTTTGCTTGCTCTATAACTTTTGCAAGGTCTTCTTCTGATACTTTTCCGGAAATGGCGGACACTTCCGACATGGTAGCATCAAATTCCATGCCAGCTTTTACTGCAGCTGCACCAAAGCCTCCAACGGCGGCAGATATCGCGCCAAAGCTTTGTAAGCCTTTCACAGCGACATCTACTGCTTTCTGCCCAACGCCCTCCACGGCTTTGAAACCGTCAATTAAAGGCGTTAGAGCGTCTTTCATTCCTTTGCCTGTCTTGCTCAGATTGTCCGAAAACGACTTGAATTTGGTGCTGGCGGAGTTAAGCCCACGGTCGAACTCGTCCAGATTGATACGTATGCTAGCCACCAATTCCATTAAGTCCACGTCAGCTCACCCCCCAAGTCCTTTTTTGATGTGGTCAATGATTTCTTCCGCCGTACGGGTTTCCTCTGGCGGTGCGGGCTTGTCCTTGTCAGCCCAGCGGAGTGACATTGCCTTGCCGTGCTTGCCGTCTGTGAAGCTGGCGGCAGGAATGGCCGTATTCTCCGCTATGGCCTGTAACGTGTCGGTGACGTAAATTTCAAACGACAGCCGGTCAATATCCCGCTTGATGACCGCCGGGAGCAGGGCCAGAATGGCCCTTACTCCAACGCGGGGGATTCCGTAGAGGGCGCAGAGGGTTCGTTCTGCCCCTGCCGCGCGGACGATCTGAAAAAAGAAAGCAGGTCCTCATCCCGGAACGCCTCCCGCGCCTGCCGAATGGTGTCCCGGACGGGCTGTGCGCGGATTTCGTCAACAGGCTTTTCGTTCAGCACAGACAGGATTCCGTATACGTCCGCCCGATGATTTTTGAGCAGCAGCGGCAGCACCTCGACAACACGGTCAGCAATTATCATGTACTGGCCGTAGAGGCTCGTATTGTCAAGGTCTGCCCGGACAACCTTGCTGACAGAATCAACAATGTTTTTGTCGGACGTAATGCTGTAGATGTGCGGCGTCAGCTCACACAGCACGTCCAGGGCGCGGTCGGTGGTCAGTTCAGACAGTTTCATTAAGCGGCCTCCGTCCCTTCGTCTTCGGCAGGACCGGTGCTGTAAAAGACCATCGGCATGGTATCCTGGTCATTGATGGACACGTGGCCGGTCAGCTCGACAGCAACCTGCCCCTTGCCCGCCTTTGTGGTCTGGAGAGAGAATCCGGCGGTAGACAGTGCGTTTTTCAGCTGGATAGCCGCATAGCCGCCGTTGGCCATATCGCCCACCCACCAGATGTCTGTGAAATCTGTCTGCTTCAGGTCGCGCCTGGGGACGATTGCGCCGGTAGTGGCATTGATGTCCGCCGCGCCCAGGGCCATCCGAATGAGCTCCGGGGACATGCCCAGCGATGTGAACGCCATTTTGCACTCCCAGCCGTCCAGATGCTTCAGCTCTTTCATATTGGTGGGGCAATTGTCCACATCCTCTCCCAGGTCGGAGTATGTAGGGACGCACGTGGGGTTGATGCCGCCGGTGGTGGCACAGATGATGTCTTCGTCCTTTGGCGCATCGCCGGTTTCAGGGTTAAACGTCTTGAGAAGAACCCCGGCGTCCATTTGCAGTCCAGGGAATGTATTCGAAGGAATAACGGTGAATTTTCCCATTTTGCACTTCCTTTCTTAATTTTCTGTCAGATATTCAGCCGCGACATTAATGTAACGGCGTTTAATGTTTTTATCAGTGTCATCGCTCAGCGACTGGCACCACGGGGTTCCGCGCTTGAGCCAGATGTACCCGCCATCGCAGGGCAGCAGCTTTCCGCCCATGCCAATTACCTCGGACAGCTCCCTGGCCTTTGCATTGGGCGGGCCCTCCTGCGTGGTGAAGTACCACAGGTTGACGGTGCCGCTTACTTCTCCTCCATCAAAGGCGTCTATCGGAAAATCGTAGACAAGATAGGGAAAAATCGCATCATTTGGGACGGAGGTAGACGGATAGGCCGCGATGCCAAAGCCGCCGAAAAACTGCTTGAGGGCCGCTTCTTTGGTCATGTCGGCAGCCTCGTTTCAATCACGTCCGCTTTCATGACTTGGATGCCAGCAGGACCGGGGGCCGAAACGGGCTTGGACTGCACCAGATAGACCGCCGTTTCATCGCCCACCCGGCGCAGGTAGGTTCCCAGCTTCACCGGCGTCCCTACGGGGAACAGGGCGTTCTGGATGACCTCGATTTTCTGAGCCTGGGCAATCATCTTTTGTGTCTGCGTGGGGTCATCCAGGGCCATTTCTACAGTGGCCCCCGGCGTCCAGCCGGTCACCCAGCCGCCCTCGGGATCATCCACGGTGGTTTCGTTCATGATGGTGTACTTTTTGTAGAAGGAATCCAAAAGGCTCATATCATATCTCCCTCAACTTTCTGTACGGGTTCATCCGCGCCCGAAACGCCGCCTGCCAGCCACCGGAACCGGCGCTATCACCAGCGCCGCCTGCCTTGCTATACGAATAGCCGCCAAAGCTTTCGCTGGTGTACGGACTGTCAATGACCGCCCCGTACTTCTCCTGCCATGCAGCAATCTCCCCGGCCAGCTCCACCACGGCTTTCGGGATAGCCAGCGCCCAGACAGCGCCGTCAAAGGTTTCGTCCGGCAGGTACTCCATAGCCGGTCCGTATTGATGCAGGCCGTCGCTGAACAGGCTCCCGACAATGCGGAAATACTGTCCGTCTTGTAGGAATGGCAGCGTGACGCCGCCGTCCTCAATGGTGTAGGTTCCGGGGTAAATCCCAACCTGAAACCAGTTGTGAATGTGCGTCAGGACTTGTTCCAGCATCACGCCGCCCTCCTTCTTTACAGGCTTACGCCCTCCATAACAGCCCTTGCCTCCAGGGCTGCCAGATAGTCCGCCATAGCCCGAATTTGGATGTTGTAAGTGCTTCTCGGGCAGGCAGGGGTAAACTCCAGAGTGCCAGCGTCCCACTTGCCCAGCATGGCATTCAGCTTCTCGAAGCGGATGCGCAGTTGCTCATACTCCGCCTTGAAACGCTCCTTGTAGTTAGTGCTTTCCATCAGTTTTACAGTGTCTTTCAGTTCCATTGTTGTTTTCCTCCTTACTTGCTTGCGCTCTTGGCGGGCGCAGCAGCGGGAGACGCGCCGCCGCCGATGGTGCCCTTGACAACGCCCTCTGCGTACTCAACCAGAATCTGAATGCCGCTCATGACAAGGCTCTCGATCTGGGCACGTTCCTCGTTGCGGTAGCCGCTGTTGATGCCAATCAGACCCAGTTCGTCGGCGGTCAGGCCAAACGCATTGGCTACATCGCCGTTCATGGTCAGGTAGTACATGATGAAGTTCTCCTTCGCCGTCGCCACGAAGGTACCCTGCGTGATGCGGGAAGAGATAATCACCGTGCCCAGGCCAAGGAAGTCCTCGATGTAGTTCATCCCGAAGGCGGTCTGCGTGGTGATGTTGGCGTTCGCCAGATAGGTGGACACATCCAGCGGGTTCAGGAAATAGACAGGCTGTGTAGTGTCGTCCTCAAACTTCACCTGGAGCTGGCCCCACGCGGCGGCAAGTGCGGCCTGAAGGCCGTCCCCGGTCACAGGGGTAGAGCTGGTGATCGTGCCGTTCATGAAATCAAACAGGCTTTTCCGGACGCCCACCTGGACATCCCGCAGCAGCGCCGCGTCTGTGTCGCGGACGGCGGCGTTGTAGCCGGACTTCTTGATGGCCTCAGCGCTGGCGGCCTTGCGCCACTTATTCAGATTGATTTCGCCGATCGGTGTCTTGGTGGTCTCGTACTGGCTCAGGGGGATGATCTCACCCTCAGCCACCTTGCCGTCCTGAAGCTCGCCGGTGGTGGTGTAGTAGTACAGGGTGGTTCCCTCCATCATAGGGATGCGCCGGGCGACGCCCAGCACCTCCAGCAGCTTAGCAAGGCTGTTGTGCTGGAACTGCCGGACAAAGTCCACCTCGCGGACTCTTTTCATCTGCTCTTGCGTAATGAGATTGGTTTCAGCCGTTGTGTTTACGGTAGCCATTGTTTACTCCTTTCATTTGATACCGTAAAGTTCCAGATTCTGCGCCATTGCGGCCTGTCTGGCTCTGGTATCCTTGATTTTGTCGATTTCCTCGACGGTCATTGTGGGGCCGCCGACGTTTCCGGCGTTGACAGGAGGATTCGGCGTCACAGCGCCTTTGACCTCCGTGGTCTCAATGAAATCGGCCCACTCATCCTTGATGGATTTCAGCCGGTCCTTCGCGTCGGCGATCTCTCCCTTGTCGTTGATCTCCACGCCGTCCACGTTGCTGCATTTCAGAACCGTTTCAATGCGCTTGTCGCTGACCCCCGCCTGTTTCAGGAGCGCCCGGTACGCGGTTTCCTTCGCGCTGCGGCTCTCCTTTTTGGCCTGTTCGGCCTTATAGGTCTCAAAATCCTCTTTGATGGCCTCGTACTTCACCTTGTAGCTGTCTTTCTTCGCAGCCTCCAGTTCCGCCTGTGCCGCCTCCAACTGCTTCTGGATTTCCGGCAGCTTGTTCGCATCGGCCTGTGCGGCATCAAGGCTGGTTCTCAGCCCGTCGATGGTCTCCGTGTGGGCTTCGATAATCTGATCCGCCTTGTCACCGTCGATTTCCAATGCTTTGAGAAATTTTCTTGTCAGTGCCATGTTCGTTCTCCTTTTCTTTGGCCCCGGTTCTTTGGGGGCGAACGTTGTATAAAAACCGCCGGAGCGGGTTTTACCAAAAGAAAAAGAGGCCAACCAACTACAAATCGTAGCTAGTTGACCCCTTTCGGTCGTTACATCGGAACGCTTACCGATGCCAAACGGTATTTAGTTTTCTTCTTGCCGTCTCAGATAATCGCTGATCTGGTTCCAAAACTCAATTCCACATCCTACATCAACGGTAAATTCCTCTCCGTTCGGCGCTATCCAATAGCTGTCTCCACCTTTGATATTTTTGACAAAATCGTCGATATATTTGAGTACACTTAATATTTCTTCTCTTCCTGGTTTTTTCGCATCCATTACAAATCACCTCAAAAAAGTATACCATTTTATTGAAGCGTAGTAAAGATTTTTTCATTTCCAGCGGACCGTTTGCCGCTGTGTTCGTCATTCAGTTGTTGCTGAGTATTTCCCGCGGCCGGGACACAGCCTTTTCGTTGTACCTCCAGGCCGGGACCTGCTTTGCGCTGTAGCGGGACTTGTCCCAGACCTCCACGCCGTATTCCGGCGTTTTCAGGCGGTGCTCGTTGGCGATGCGCCCGATTTTATTCCCGCTGACCCCCAGCATCCGCCCCACCTCCTCGGCGGTGTATGTACGCTCCTGCACCTCCGGCAGGGGGAGCGCCTCCCGGCCCGCCATCGCGGCGCTGGCGTAGTGGGCGCAAATCTGCTTGTATTCCGGGACCGGGTTCAGCTCCGCCAGCTTCCTCCACTCGGCGGCAAGCCGGGCGCGGCTGTTGTTCAGCTTCGCCTCGGCCAGCGCGGCCTTTGCGGCCTCCCGGCGCTGCTCCGGCGTGGAGCGGAAATAGACGTTGACCAGCTGCCGCTGAACTGCCCAGGCAAGATCGTCCGTGAAAGATTTTACCAGCATCAGGTAGCCGGACTCGGTCATAAGCACCAGCCCACTAGGAGCAATGATTCCAAACTCATTTGCGGCTTCGGACGGATTTCGTACGAAGTAATCAGTCCCTTCGATCATGTGCTTTTTGTTGCTGTGAAAAGTCCTGCGGGCCGTACCATCTGGCCTCTCATGCACCGTGTCGATTTCCTTGAGGGTAACAACCCTCTGCCCCTGGTACTCCTTCACCAGGATTTCAGTCTCGTTGATGGTAACCTTCAATTTTTTGCTCATTTTTATAGCTCCCTTTCAGCTTTCGGACGGACCTTTCACCGCCCGGATTTTACAATGACCCTCTTGACGCGGGAGATTTTCACCGTCCCGTTTGGCCCCGGACCTACCTCCGCCCGGTCGCCTTTGGCGATAATGGCGTTGATGAGGGGGAGGTCGTCCACGGTAGCGGCGGGGACGGGTTTGGCAGTCTTCTCACCCACCGAACGTCACCGCCCCGCCGCTGAATTTCACGTCCTCCAGCTTGACGCCGGTGAAGGAGTAGGTGACATGCTTCTCTCTGTCGTAAATGGAGAGATTATAGTTCCAACTGTCGCTCTGTTGCGTAGGCATCCCAATAATAGAAGTGCGCAATGTCACATCTACAGAGGTACGCTCCAACTTCACCAGCTCCCCGGTGAATCCGTTGTAGGTTACTTGCATGGTGGTGGCCTCCTTTTTATTGGATTTTTCGCTGTTTCCATTTATTGTGTTGTAGGCGAGAACTAAATTTTTCGGGAATCTTATTCCGTTCAAAAGTGAAAGTGATGGGCCTCGGTAATTATGGAACGAGTCAAAATATTTTCTCTTGCAAACTTCGCAAAGAAATACGTGGGCCGAATTGGGATCACAAGCGCACTCATACACTTTCGTCAGCGCATCCGTTGCTCCACAGATTTCACAGTTGATTCGACTGACTTTCATGCTTGTATCCTCCTTCAAATTTCTTTCATCCAGCTTTTTGTTTGCATCTGTCATGCGGCGCGGCCAGCGCGTTTCCAAGGCCGACCTCTCCCACACGAATTTCCAAGCGCCTGCGCACATGCAGCCTGTATCGCCTCTCTAGTAAGGGCGGTGTTGTCAGTCAGGTCGATATGGATAGTCATCGTAATTTACAGTATCCGCACCGCCGTAGAACGGGCAATTCGGGTGCGGCAAACGGACGAATCCACCCTTGCTCTTATCGTACACAGACGGCCAACAATCACTGTCCCCGGTCAGAAAACACAGCGGTTCATCATCCATGGATATATCAAACGGGCAACCATCACACTGCGGAAACCCCCATTTTTCCGGGAATCGAAAATCGTTCGGAAACTCAAAAATAACCGTTTTTTTCATTTTTTGCTACTCCGTTTCCAAGTATTTCTTGCATATCATTCACAATCCAGCAAACATCGTCAACCGCCATCGGGCCAATCGGTTCTTTTTTATCTTCTTCCTCGTAATGGTCCAGCGATTGTACGCATTTTTTCTCATCCATCTCTCAATTCCCTCTCAATAATCCACTTATACTGCTGCACATGGTCCGCAACCGCCGGTTTCAGATACGGCTGCGCCCGCTGACCGTTCGTCAGGTGCCAGTTGCCATGAGCGTCCTGGTATACCCACGGCGTTTGACGGCCTCCGGGGTAGTAGATACCTGTCCCCAGCTCCACGTACACGGCGTACTCGCTGTTGCTTCCTATCCTGCACAGAAGTTCGGAAATATCGACTTGGTGCGTGATGCTGTTTCTTAAATTGCCTTCGTTTACTGGACACAAATTTTTTGCATAATCTTCTGCCTTCAGACCACATTTTTCCAATGCACGGATACATGCGGCCTGTATGTCCTCTTTTGTAAGGCTGGTATTGTCAGTCAAATCAATTTGAATTGTCATCTGTTTATTCGTTTTCGCTTCTCCTGCGCCAACTTCTTCAACTCTTCCCACTTGTCTGGAGAACTGTATTTCAATTCCTGAAAAGCCGAAAATGTTGATGGAATCTTTTTCCCTAAAAGCTTCCTGTATTCATTGTACTGCCGTTGGTCAGCGGATGCATTTCTTCCTTTTTTCTGATATGTGTCCCAAATATACCGGTTTTCGGAACTTTTCCACGATTCCCACTGTGTATAAGTCATATCCGATATGATGATGTTTCTCCCTGTCTCTGGGTCTCTCGCTCTGCGCAAAGGATTCGGCAGGAGCGGCGCGTCCTCCACGTCAGTGGTCATCGTACAGCGGCAGTTATAAACCATTTCCGGTGCGGCGGAGGAATCGCCAGGATACATAATTTCGTAACCGGATACTTCAAAAGGTTTCTCCGTATCCCGCACCTGCCCGTCCAACACCGCATGTGTATGCCGGGTGCGGTTGTCCAGCGTGGAAAGCCAGCGTTTTTTGAGCCGGATGCCCATTTCTTCAGCTTTGAAGTAACTGTCCAGCCGACCGGCGTTCTGCGCCCCGGTTACGGCAGTCCGTGCCGCCCGGATCGCGCTTGTCCGATTCATATCCGGAATCTTATTTTGAAGCCGGTCAGCCAGATGCTTAATGCTCTCCCCCTGGAGGATACCGCTGGTAATCTGTGCGGTAATCTGGCGTTTTCCGTAGGCCAGATCAATGCCGCGATTTACCGCACGCTTTGGAGGATAGTACGGCATGAGGTCCGGCTGTTCTACAATCAGGCGGCGGACGGTCTGCTCATCCCACAGGTCAAAGCCAACATCCGCCCCTACCTGCTGTTCAATAGTGTAGGCCGCATAGTTGCGGTTGAGAGAGTACAGGCCCGGCGTAGCGTCGTTGATGTAGGCGGCGGCTACCGTGTTTGCATCTGTCATGCGGCCCGCCACACGGTCCCGCAGGGCCTCGAAGCGTTTGCCGCGCCCTATCTGCGCAAGCCGCCACTGCTTGTAATCTTCTGCGGTGTAAACCTTGCCGTTGACTACGGTGCCAACCAGCTTTTTTTGCTCGGCATCGCGTTCCTTGAATCGAGCAAAATAGGCGTCGATCTTCTCTTGCAGTTCATCAGCAGCCTTTTTGTATTCGGCGGTGATGCGTCGTTCCAGGGCGGTAAGCTCGCGGTCGGTGCGGACATGCGCCGGGTCAGGCTTGCGTTTCATTGGACTTTTCCAGTTTGCTTATAACATTTCTGAGCGATCGGGATGCCATCTCCGCAAAGGTCGCGTCGAGAACGACATCGTTTTTGTCCGCAACGAACAGTCCTTCCCCTTCGATTGGCTTCAGTCCGCATTTTTCACCAAACAGGCCGCAAACAAAGAATTTCTCTCCTGTCGGCTTGTAAATTACGATATCTTTTGGCCGAAAACCACTCATCATTCCTCACCCCTTATAATCGCCAACGCTTCCTCCCGCGTCACGCCGATGGAGGTAGTCAGAATCCGCACGGCCTGTCCTTCGGTGATATCACCGCTTTGTAGGCCCTTTATCACCGTGATTAGGCTGGAGGTCTGGGAGCCGTTCAGCGTCTTGCCAACGGCCTCCTCTGCGGCATCTATGGCCTCATCTGTGGTCGGCGTGTCCGTGGCGGTGTCTGTGATGTCATTGGCGTTGCCGTCGAACTTGCCCAAATCGTCCGCCGCCATCTGCTTTAGAATGTCCTCCGCCATGTCAGCGTCGCCCAGGATGGTCAGCAGTTTACGGGTCAAATATTCCTGTGTCACATACGGCGCAGCCATCAAAACAGACTGAATTTCTTCTGATTTGTTGATAATCTGGTTCCTTGTGTATGTAGGCTCTCCGTCAATGCCAGCCAAAGCAAGAATACCGGAAATAAACTCCGTCACTTGCCGCTCAAACTTGTCCGTTTTCAGGTCAAGCGGCACATAGCTGGCCTTGATTGCCGTTGCTGTCTGATTTCCAGCCGTAACAGCAGAGGCATCAAATGACTGAAAGTCCTGATACAGCTTCTTTTCCAGCATATCAATCGCCGTTTGTGTCCCGACATAAGGCGCTTCAATGGTGTGCGGTTCGGCGTGTGCACCGTCTGTGGCATCATCCATAAACGCAACATGTGACTTTCTCACAGCATCCAAGAACTTTTCCGCGTCCACATAGTCCATGCCGCCGCAGTTGGTCAGCACCCAATAGATGATGTTGCCCTCATCGACATTGTTGACCATATTGGAGCAGCACAAATCCAGCGCATCAATCGTGCTGCGTCTGCCAACCAGTTCAGATTTGCAATGCCGGTTGTTTTTCAGCGGCACGATCGGAAAAGACGGATAGTTTTCGCCGTGGTAAATTTTATCCTTGTCGGCATCTGCCTTCGAACCAGTCACACGCAATACATAGGGCCGCTTTGGATGCAGGACCTCCATGTCACGCCCTTTGTCCTGCATATATTCTGTGTAGCCATCGCTTTCGTACAGAGTATACCGCAATGGCTTATCTGCCGACAGCTGCCAAAACCGGACACCGGCCCGCAATGCGCCGTTTTCTTCATCATAGAGCGGCGCAAACTCCGTCACTTCAAAAATCTCAACGTGGTCCAGGTTCCAGAATCCAAAGGAAACGCCGCCGATCATGGCATACTCCGCCGCGCGGCTCACCTGCCGGTCGAAATCGCTCCCCAGCTTCCCTTTGTCTGTTCCATCAGGAAATGTAACGCCGTTTCCAAGCAAATAGCTATTTGCCTGATCCACCACAAATCCAAAAAACCGGCTTGCGATTTTGTGGTTGGCGGTATACATATCCCGATGCGCCCTGCCCTGCATGTCGTAGAGTATTTTTTCGTACTTGTTGATAGTCGGGTTCTCACCGTCATAGTATTTCTGGGCGGCAACGGCTATTTCGTAGATGTCGCTGCTGCGGTGCTGGTTCACCGCCGAACGGATAAAGTCCATGCGACGGCGTTCGTCCTGGCCACAAGATAGCAGGTCTTGGTATGTGATGTTCAATTCGGCGGCTCACCTCCTGTCATTTGCAGCATGACTACTTCATGCCACTTGCTGCCCGTTTTTGTAAAATGGAGATATCGGAAAATTCCACGTTCAAAATCCGCTTCGCGCCGTGCCGCGGGTTTCTGGCATTTGGGGCATACGATAGAATAGTCCAGCCCAGCGGATTGCATACCGCCTTTCCCGCTTCCACTTCTACGTCCCATATTCTTCCCTCCAACACTCCGAACTGCGGCGGTTATTGCAGCGGGTCTTTACTGCCCGCGCCTCTTCCAAATAGTTTCGGTCGCATAGCGCGTTGCATCTATGTGGTGGTTGTTCGCGTCCGGATACCCGCTGATAATTTCCCCGTCCTTCGTCCGCTCATACTCATACTCGGTAAATTCCTTGTACGTATCCGGACACCGAACTGGGTCAATCACGATCTTCACCAACGATTGCAGCCACTTCATGGAGTAGTCCACGCTGCCAGGGCCTTTCACGGCCCCATAACATTTCAGGCCAAACTTGAGATAGTCCGCCACGCTCTTGGGTTCCGCGCTGTCGGCGGTGATTCTATCCTCTCTGGTCAGCTTGCGGTCCTTCAACAGCATATCCGCCGTTTCGCGGTTGCCCTTTTTGTAGGCAGTCAGCTCATCGAATATATACAGCGTCCGTCGTGCAGCGTCGTAATGCATCCGGTTGAACGCCCACGGGTCAGGGTAGTAACCCCAGTCCAGGCCATTGAGAACACGGTCAAATGCCCCAATCTGCTGTTCTGTGATTGTTTCAGCAACCACATTCTCAAACACCATACCGCCGTTGCCATTGGGAATTCCCAAATATTCATGCTCGTAGGCGGTTGGGTTGATTTCTTTTTGATACTCTGCTTCGTCCAGAAACGTCCTTCCAAGCCATTCAGCAGGCACGGACCTGTAATCAGAGCTGTGGACAAGGCGCGTCTCTTTGGGCGTTTCAAAACTCTGGTTGGCCCAGTTGTTTTTCGCCTTTGGCGGGTTGAAGCTCTTGAAAATATAGGCTTCGTCTCCGCCACGGATTACAGACTGCTGCACATTGCGGCACTCATCGTCGCCGGAAAACTGGTCTAACTCCTCAAACCACAGGATGCCAATGTACCCAAACGGTGCTTTTACTGATTTGAGCTTTTTCGGCTCATCGGTTCCCCGGAAAAATATCTTTTGCCCTGTCGGCGTGTATGTAATCTCCAGCGGAGACTTTGTGCTATCAAATTCATCGTCCAGGCCCAGCGCCGTGATTGCCCACTGGATTTGTGCCTGTACGGAATCGCGCAGCGTGTTCGCCACTTTCCGGCAGCACAGCGCGTGGATATGCGGATTGTTTTTTATCAGCTCCACAATTTTTAGCGAGATGAAAGAGGACTTTGTGGAGCCGCGCCCGCCCTTCAAGACATATTCCGTGTGGGCCTTTTGGGAAATATCGCGGTTGAGATCAACAAATTCTTTCGCCAGCAGGACACCCGGAATCTTGAATTCATCCTCTTCCTGTGCGGCGTTCTTTTTGGCGTTTTCTGCTGCTGTATGGCGTTTCATCAGGCTGTCGCCAGCTTTGAGCCGGTCGGCGATGGAAGCGTCAATGCCAAACTGGTCTTTCACATTGCCGCGCATGACATCGGAGTAGAAAGCCACAACCTCGTCTGCGCTGGCAATTCGATTTTTCTCCAATTCTGACATGCGTTCAGCTATATAGGCTGAAATGGCAGGTTTTGCTAGGTTTTCTGTTGCAATCACCCGCGCTGTCTTTTCGCTGTATCCAGCCTTCCTAGCGGCTTCTGTTGCATTGCCGGTCTCAATATAAAAATCAGCAAACGCCTTTTGCTTTGGTGTCAGTTTCACATCATCCACCACCGTACATTTCCGCCAGAGCCTTTACGACTTCCGCCTGCTGGTACGTCTCCAGAAGGGTGACGTTTTTCATTTTCCCGTTATGTGTCTGTTTTTCCTGCAACACGTATTTCGTCACCATCCTTCCGGCTTTTTCTGAAAAATGCTGCTTCTGGTTGATTTTGATATAGACTCCTTTCTGGCAGAGGGCGGTTTGCAGCTTGTACATGGTTTGTCTTAGATTCACGGCCCATCGCCACCACCTCTCCTCAAAATAACCTATCCAACATAATTCCCGCAGCACCCGCCATAAAAGTACGGCGGATATTGCGCCGGATACTGCACACAGCACTGTTGCAGCGAGTTTATCACTTGCACTGTCTGTTGCACTTGTAATGCTTGTGCTTGTATTTGCAAGCTGGCGTTTTGTGCCCGTAAAGCGTCTATTGATGCCCTCGTGCTCTGCATCTGGGCAAACAGAGCAGGATTATATGCCGGTACGGATTGGCAAGGATGATACGACACATTTTGATTGACCGGCTTTGGCGTCTTCCTGCTGATCCACTCCAGTTCCCCGTCCTCATTTTGATTGACCGGCTTTGGCGTCTTCCTGCTGATCCACTCCAGTTCCCCGTC
>PXZU01000020.1_pt1 | contig 30363 bp, 39 predicted proteins | sample 2941351 | NCBI WGS metagenome assembly PXZU01 (sample SAMN08721892, study PRJNA434045) | Viral metagenome, whole genome shotgun sequencing project. | isolation source: viral particles isolated from 30 fecal samples collected over 86 days | host: Mus musculus | place: Germany: Kiel | collected 2017-06 | reverse complement strand
CACACGAACAGTTATTGCGCAAGCAGAAGCAATTATTAGAAGAAAGCAAGCAATGAAAGCGTTGACAGTAAAGCAACCTTGGGCCGGTTTAATTATAGCCGGAGGCAAGGATATTGAGAACCGCACATGGAGAACGTCGTACCGGGGAAGAGTGTTAATTCACGCAGCGAAAACGCCGGTGCCTTATGCCGAGATACGGGATTGTTACCCTCTTCCAGTAGCACGTACCGCGCTTCTCTATAATTCCAGTAATAGAGCCTTATATCCCACTTCAGCGATTATAGGAAGTGTGGAAATAGTCGATTGTGTTCAAAACCACCCATCGGAGTGGGCCGAGAAAGGTGTATGGAATTGGGTTCTTGCCAATCCCATTAAGTTTGAAAAACCAATAGAAAATGTAAAAGGCAAACTCTCTTTGTGGGAGTATTGCGAAGATATACAATAACAACAGCCGACACACCCCGCAGCAAATGGTACGTTCGCACTTGACCTGGAGATACCGCCACATCGCATAGACAGGAACCAGAGCCTATCGCATAAGTTACCACTACCCCGGCGGTTCAGCACGAGATGCACATGGGGTTTCGACGGCCGCGAAAAGCGAAACGGCGGGACATCGGCTTTTAATAGCATACCAAACATGAAATCTAAATTCTCTGTTCTACGCTCTATACGACGAAAGGAGTTCAATGCTGAGAACTATTTTACAAAACCATTTACTTTTAAAGGCAAACAAAAGTCAGTTTATGAGAATGCGAATTTATCGATATTCGTGAACGAATCATGTAATGCAGACTGTCGGTTCTGTGTAGATCAGTTGAGATTTGAGGGTAAAGGCAAGACTTTTATCAAAGAGCGTATCGCTGATGACGAAGAATACTTTACAAGATTAGAGGAGGTGTTATCTACGCTTCGCCCTCTCAACCCGTCAATATCCATCACTGGTGGGGAGCCAACTAAATCCCATCGACTACCGCGTATCTTAAAACTTGTTTCCAAATACAACTTCCGAAAGCGAGTAATCACTACTAATGGAAGTGGATTACTCGATATTGTTGATGGGAAACGCATAATAGACCATATTGTTGAAAATGGGTTTCATCATATGAATATTTCCAAAACGCATTATCTTGAGAATGTGAATGCGAATATCATGAAATTCAGCAACAACTACTTCTGCAATGAGCAGATGCGCGAAGTTGTAAAAGTAGCCTTGTCTGGAAATGTTAGGCCACGCCTAAGTTGCCTTCTTCTGAAAAGTGGAATCAGTAGCATTGAGGCAATGATGCGTTATTTGGATTACTATGGAGAAATGGGGGTGGATAATATAATATTCCGGGAAACAATGGACTACGATAAGTCTGTAATGCATAACATCCCGAAGTTACGTTTTCTTGAAGAACAAAAGATTAAGTTGGATGACATCTGGAGCGAGATTGACCTCTTGCAGCATATTTTCCGACCTATAACTCAGGTGTTGGGATATTACTACTATTGCGAGGTTTACAAGTATAAGAATATTGATGTCGTAATGGAAAGCGCAGACCTTTCCGCCATCGATCCACAAAAAGAAAAGACTCCAAATACAGTTTTTGAAATGGTTTTTCATCTTAATGGAAACCTATGTGGATCTTGGCTCGAAGATGAAGATATTCTTCTGCCTTACGAATGTAGTGGCAGTCAGCTCAGTTATTCAACCAGAGGACTATAATACACACCACAATAAACAAATAGAACATCATGTGTAATTGTAAGAATGTAGAACTCGGTTCTTTCGACAAGCAGATTGAGATATACCATCAAGCACTCGGAAGAAAGATATGGGTAGATACCTGCATCGCCGAAGAAGTTATCGAGCTACTTAGCAATGGCGTGAAAACCACCGGTAGTTGCTGCGGCCACAACAAGACAATTCCATCAATAGTCGTGGCTCCAGAATCAATCCCATTGATGGAGGCTATGGGTTACAAACACTGGTTCAATCCATGTGTGCCAAGAGGAAAGTATTCTCGCACATTCTTCTATGCCAAAAGCGTAAAATGTCCGTGGTGGATAAAACTCCAAAAGATATGGCTTCCGTGGATATGGGTCCATATCATCAAGTTGCCGGAACCATAAACAAAGAAAGTGAGCGGGCCCTCACGGGTTAACTCACTTAAATGCAAATAAGATATTTAATCAAAAACCCGCAGACCCTTCCAAGAGGAGGGTAAGGGACTCTAAACTAAATATCAATAGTGCAAAGATAGCAAAAAAAGCCCAAATAATCATCATTTTAAGTGTGAAAAATCACCAAAAGCGCAATTCTCAATCTCATCAACTAATCATATTGATTATTTTATTGGTAAATACTTGGCTAATCTACGCATTTTGATTATCTTTGCGCTTAGAAAACTATCAATATCACAATGGATAAAAAAGACATACGAAAACTTAAACCCAATCCTGACAATCCTCGTACCATGAGCGAGTTTATGGAGGGAAAGCTGATCGAGAGTCTGCTCGTATTTCCGAAGATGCTCGAACTGCGCCCCATTCTCGTGAACCAAGAAGATGTGATTGTTGGCGGCAACGGTCGCGTCCAGTGCTTGAACAAAATTCTTGAACTCGATGACAACGAGATTGAGGATTACATGTTCAACCAGAAGAAATTCCGCATGGCTTCAGACGAAGAGAAAACTGCACTCCTCGCTTTCTGGGCCAAATGGAAGAAAAAACCAACAGTATTCGTTCGCATACTCGACAATGTTTCAGCCGAGGAAGAGAAGGAAATTCTCGTCAAAGATAACCTACATTACGGAGAAGATGACATCGAGATCATGAAACGCCATTTCGAGCGTGAAGCCATTGGCGACTATCTCGGTTATGTGGCGTGGAACTTGTACGACTACGATGACAAGATCAACGACAAAAATCTCGACCTGACAAAGACCTACCCAGAAAAGTTCAAATGCGGATATGTGGAATGTCAGATGACCGACCAGGAGTATAAGGGCTTATGCGCGCGTCTTGACGAATATTTACAGGAACACGACGGCATCAGTGACGGATTTTTAACAGAATTACTTCTCGGCAAATGAAAAAGGACATCAAAGAACTAATTATAAACCCCATCAATCCCAGAAAGATTGTAGTGGGGCAAAAGCGCCGTCTTCAGCAAAGCATTATGCTCTTCCCGAAGATGCTCTATTACCGCGACATCATCGTAAACAAAGACAATGTAGTGCTTGCCGGCAACCAGCGTACCACTATCCTCAAGGAAATCCTGACAACCACTCCAATGGATTGGATGGTAATTCTTCAGGAGAACGAAAAGTGGCTCGGCATGACCGAGAAACAGCGTGACGCCGTAATCGACTACTGGAAAGAATGGATTGAGAATCCTATCATCGACGTAACCGTGGCGGATTTGTCTGAAGACGAGGAAAAGGAACTGATTATCAAAGATAACAATGAGTTTGGTGAGTTCGACTACACCAAATTACAGCAGATTTACGATGAAATCAATCTCGTGAACTTCGGCTTCGATGAAAATCTGTTCTACAATCCTGATGAAGATGACACAGTGATGACGAAGATTAAGGGTTCCACTCCGAAGAAGATAAACATGCTGTCTTTCGGCAAGAATGTCGTGTCGGTAACAAAGGAAGAGTACGAAGCCCTTGTAAGTCGATACAACGACTATGTGGATCAGACCGGTGTCAACTTCGGTTTCGTCAAGAGCCTCCTGGAAGACTCCGCGCCCATCGATCAGGACAGTGGAGAGGATTCTGACACGGTATTTGAAATGCCTGAATAAATATTTCCCCAAAACGACTAAATATCACAACAATCATGGATTACGTAAAATTCGCAGACATCCGACCAGCATCTTACAATCCCCGTAAGATTACTGACGAGGCATTTGTGGAGTTGCAGGGTAGCTTAAAGACACTCGGCTTCATTCTTCCGATTATCGTCAACCGCGACAACATGACAATCGTTGCCGGGCACCAACGTACCAAGGCCGCAACGGCTGTAGGACTCACGGAAGCACCGGTGTACTTCATAAGCGGTGTTGACATCGAATCTGAAATCCTCTTCAACCAAGTCCACAATGGCGTGGAACTCGAACCCGAAAAGTTGAGCAAGTGCAAAGCTCCTCGTGAAGCCGGGACTTTTCACGATGACATTCCCGCCTCAGACTTTGAGATTGTCGAAGCCAACGCTTCTATTGTGAAAGACATCTGCCGTCTTATCGTTAAATTCGGCGATGCTCTCTGCGCTATCGTATGTGGCGATGAGGTGGTCTTCGGAAACAACTACATCAAAGCTGCAGCAACTCTCGGCTATCCCATTCATTGCTACTTCCTCGAAGGAGGCAAGCGTGGTATCTTCGACTACTACTTCAAGAAAGACTACGGAGTGTTCAACTATGAGCATATCGAGCGAGCCGACTTTATGCAGGGGCGAGCCCAGCCCCCGCGTCACAAGGGTATAGACTGGTCGGTTCTTTATCGTGAGGTTGTGCCCCACCTGGAAAAAGAAGACAAGCGTAAAGTTAAGATCTTGGACTTCGGTTGCGGCAAGGCAATGTTCATCAACAAACTCCGCCGCGAACTCGGCTACCGCTACGCCATCGGTCTTGAATTCTTCAATCACAACCTGAAGGGCATATCAATTGCCAAAGGCCACGAAATGATTGATGCGTTCATTTCCTACATCAAAGAGAATGGCATAATCAATGGTGGTGTGTTTGATTACACCATCTGCGACGCAGTGCTGAATTCTGTGAACACGCAGTATGCTGAAGATGCCGTACTGACCTGTCTCAATCTATTCACAAAGATGGGTGGCAAGGTATTCGTGTCTGGTCGCTCGAAGGAAGTTGCAATGAAGCAGTACGGAGCTAAGCGCAACACTGTGGATTGCACGACAACCGTTCAGTTCTTCGATGAGAACGGTCTTACCGCCTTCATGCAGGAGGGCCAATGGTTCTTCCAGAAGTTCCTCACAAAGGAGCAGGTTCAGGCTATGTTCGAGCGTTTCGGCTTTGAGCCTTTCATGCAGTATAACAAATCCGGCTATTGGGGCTGGGGGGCTTACAAAGTCCGTGAGTTGACACGCGAAGAGTACATCAACGCCATCAACTACGAGTTCAACCTGAATCTCCCGAACAATCAGTCTTACAACCGCCAAGGGGACATTCTTCCGCTGTTTGGGCTGAACGACTAAGGTGCTGAAAATTTGCAAATTTGATGATGGCTTAACCCCTCTAAAATTTGCATAATTGATTAAATTTCAGTATCTTTGTAATTGCAAATAAGATATTTAATCAACGACTCAAATGGTAGAAATAGAATACTGTGAGCTTCGCAACACCTACAAAATACTATGGTTGCGATACGTATATGGTGTTGACCTCAACACCCACTGCATGAAATCCCTACTCGGTCACAATGACAAGCGGGTCCGGGGATTTATGCGTTCACTTCCCCCAAATCTTGAACTTGAAGAAAGCCGATTCTACTATCTCTGTGGAGTCGATGTGAACTTTGATTGGAACAAGAATCTCCATGTGGCTTTCGTTCGCAGTGTCGGCCGTCAGATTATCATTGACAACGAATTTGTCAAGCTGAAAATCAATAATGCGCGGCAGATTTTCATTGACACGAAATACATCAATTGGAGGCTCCCTCAATCAAGAAACCGGCTCTTCAACACATGCCGAAATTGGCAATTCGCTAATATGCTCGCGTCGCTACCCGACGTGCCGCAGACTCCCACTCAACAGCAATTCGGATTATTCGACGAACCCAACAAGTAAAATATGCGAAAACCATCTTTTGACGAGTTTGAGGACACAATCAGGAAGACCGGCGGCAATCTCTCTCAAACCGCCTATATACTCGGCGTAACCCGGCAGACAATTCACAACTGGATACGTGAGGACGAACAGTTTAAAGCTGTCGTGCAGGACTCCCGAAAGAAACTGTTCGATCAGTGCCTTGATGCTGCCCGTATCGTTGCGCTCGGTGTTCCCCATGTCGACCCGGCCACAGGGCATATTATCGGTTGGAAAGAGAAACCAGACGGTCAGATGCTTCGGTATCTGCTGTCGACGCTTGGCCGAGATGAAGGCTTTGGCGATTCCGTCAATGTCAATCTTGAGAACCCAATGCCAACAGTCATCAATATTGTGCGTGACCCAGACGTGAAGCGAGATTAAACCGCCGTGATTGAGATATTCCTCATAGAGAAAGAGAAGGAGGGCTATTATGAATTGAATTTCTATAATAGCCCTGCTTTGGCATACTATATTCAGAAAATCCCGTCAGCGAGGTTCATAATGCGCGATAGGTGTTGGAGAGTCGATCTCCAGCATCGCCGGTTCTTGAAAGAATTCTGCGAATATGCTGTTAAGCGCGGTCTTGCCTCTGGAGTCCATCGTGTAGATGACCGTTCCGAAATTCTTGGCTTCCCGGAACGCATGCCGGACTTGCAGTACCCAATCACTCACTTGAAATTGCCTCCCTTTGACTACCAACGCCAGGGGATTCAATACATGATTGAGCATAAGCGGTGTTTCAATGGCGATGATATGGGCCTCGGTAAAACTATGCAGAGTATCGCTGCTGTTTCGATTGCCAGGGCATATCCTTGTCTTGTCGTAGCTCCTGCTACAATGAAAGTGACATGGCAAAGAGAGTTCCAGCGATTCATAGGCAAGCAGGCCATCATACTTTCCGATGCGAATAAGGATAACTGGCATAAGCACTTTGAAACCGGCACCTGCAACGTGTTCATCACGAACTATGAAAGCGTCAAGAAGTATTTTGTAAGCCGTGTACGAGGAAGAACCACTGTCAAGAACATTGTCCTTGATAAGAGAGCCGGAATGTTCAAGTCGGTTATCATCGACGAATCCCACCGCTGCTGCAACACTACTGCCCTTTGGAGCATATACCTCGAAGCAATATGCGCCAACAAGGAATACATATGGTTGCTAACTGGAACGCCTCTTGTCACCAGCAATGAGGATCTGATACAGCAACTCCGTATCATGCGACGCATAGATGATTTCGGGGGCGCGGCCAGATTCCGAGAGAGATACTGCCAAGGCACGGATAAATCCTCGAATCTATACGAGCTTCATTACCGCCTATGGCAATCGTGCTATTTCCGCAGGGATAAAAGTCTTGCCTTGAAAGACCTCCCGGAGAAAACACGCCAGTATCTCACAGTAGATATTGATAACCGCCAGGAATATGAATTTGCAGAGAATGATCTTATCCGCTATCTGATGGAATATGAGTCTGCATCGGACTCTAAACTCCGAAGCGCGGCAAGGGCCACGGCCATGGTACAGATTAACCACCTCCGGCAAATCTCGGCACGCGGAAAAATGAAAGAGGCTATCAGCTTCATTCACGATGTCATCGATGGCGGCGATAAACTCATTGTCTTCGCTTTTCACAAAACGGTCATAGCGGACATAATGAAAGCGTTCCCCGGCACGGTAACAGTAACCGGCTCCGACTCGCAGGAGAAAAAGCAAGCGGCAATAGATCAGTTCCAAAATAACCCCGATTGTCGGCTAATAGCCCTCAATTACAAGTCCGGAGGTGTCGGCATCACTCTCACGGCTGCTTCCCGTACTCTGTTTATTGAGTTCCCGTGGACCGCATCGGATTGTGAGCAGGCTGAGTGCCGTGCACATCGCAATGGGCAAAAGAACGCTGTCAACTGCTACTATCTCCTCGCGCGCAATACTATCGACGAGAGAATCCTTGAGATTATCCAAAAAGAACGTGATGACTCCAGCGTCGTAACCGGCGCCGATAATAATATAGAAGAACGTATCGTGGATATGGCTCTTCGGCATTACAAAGACAAACATAAAATTTGAAAATATGGCAACAGTTAGAGAGAAGATATTTCTCCGCATGAAAGAACTTAATGTGAAGCAGGTTGAACTCAGCGACAAGGTTGGCATAAAGACTCAGAATCTTTCGGCCTACCTGAAGGGCAACCGAACGATCCCTTTCGATGTGCTTGAGAAAATCTGCATGGTGCTTGGCCTGACTCTGGGCAACACCGATGAAGTTTACAAATCACCTAAAACTACCGACAATGTTTAGAGAGAAGATAAAAGGTAAGATGAATGAGGCCGGTATCTCTGTGAAAGACCTTGCCTCCAAGACGAAGATAAACCCCAGCACTATCTCGTCATTTCTTGTCGGCAACCGCGCCATCAGCAATGAGAATCTTGACACGATTCTTGATGCTCTTGAACTCACGCTCGTGCCGAAATCCAAGTTCGTCTATCAGGGCGAAAAGCCCCAGATTGACCCCGGAGTGCAGGTATAAGTTCTCGCACGAAACATTTACGAATTTTACAGTATCCATGGAATAGCCTGAATTGTCAAATATCCCAAAGGTGAATGAGTGCGGTCGATGTTCACGTTTTCAGCAAACAAGCAGAGGCACTTGACTATTTGTCCCCGGACAATAGTGAGGTGTCCGAAGTGCTGTATGGTGGCGGAGCGCGTGGAGGTAAGACTTATCTCGGTTGCCTTTGGCAGATTTTGCGAAGAATAACGATGGCCGGATCCGTGGGCTTCATCTGTCGAGAAGAGAGTGTGAAGCTGCGCGATACGACTGTCGTTACGTTTTTTGAGGTTTTGACAGATTTACGCCTGAACTCAGTGGTAGAATTTAACTCGACTCGTCTTATAGCGAATTTCTCCAACGGGAGCGTGGTGTATTTCCGCGACCTCAAACTGATGCCCTCCGACCCGGAGTATGACCGTCTTGGCTCATATGGTATCACAGACTGTTTCATCGACGAGGCCCAGCAGATATGCGCAAAGGCTATCTCGGTATTGAAAGGCCGTTTCTCGGTGCTCAATGGGAAGAACCCGGACGGCACCAGATGGCATACAATCCCCAAAGCCCTATACACTTGTAACCCTCGACGCAACTGGATATACACGGATTTCGTAAAGCCGGCGAAAATGGGGACGATGGCTTCGCACCGCAGGTTTATCAAATCACTGCCGCTTGATAACCCCCATGTGGACCAAGCCTACATCGACAACTTGCTTAAGGCTGACAAGGTTACAATCCAGCGTCTATACTTCGGCAACTTTGAATACGATGATGACCCCGCAACTCTCTGCGACTACGATGCCATCAACGACCTATTTACCAACGAGCACATTCTTCCAAAACCGGCGAGATCCTGTTCGGCCGACATCGCGACCAAAGGACACGACCGCTTTGTGGTGTGCGTATGGGAAGGCAATGTGTGTCGCTTCGTGGTCGATGAAGTCTATTCTCCGGGCAAGCAGGTCTATGAAACGCTCCGCGACATTCTCATCAAAGAGAAAGTGCCAAGGTCATACACTATCGTCGATGCTGACGGCGTAGGAAACTTCCTCGAAAGTTTTCTGCCGGGCATTAAGGAGTTCCACGGAGGTGGGCACCCCAATAACCGGGAGAAGTACGAAAACCTGCGAGCCGAGTGCTACTTCAAGTTGGCTGAGATGATCAATGAGCGTAAGATTCGAGTAGTCTGCACTCCCGACCAGCGGGAAAGGCTCATGGAGGAACTGGGAGCATTAAAGCAGGCATACATTGACAACGACGTTCGCCGGAAAGGTATCATATCGAAGGAAGTAATGAAGATAATCATAGGTCGCTCTCCAGACTATATGGATGCCATGATGATGAATATGTTCTTCCGCCGAACCAAGCCAACGAGAGGTGCTACAATGAATGTCAAGTCGTACGCTACTGAATAAACCGTTGCACTTGAAACACCTGAAATGCCAAGCGTTACCCCATTCAATAAAAGTAACTTTGAACCAATGAAGAAGAACAAAAAATACAAGCAGCGCAGAACAAGAACCCAAAGGCACTACACCTATGGGGAATTCCTCATATTGTTTCCTTGCTGTTCGGTAAGTCATCAGAAAGAGCTGTTGGCAACTCTGGAGCAAGCACGCAAACCAGGATTCCTTGCCGGACGAGAAGTACCGGAATCCCTTAGTATGATTAGCTATGGGAAACTCGTGGATTTGAGGAACGCGGCTGGTGCAGCAGATCCGGCCGCCGAGTGTCTGAAGATTCTTCTTGACCTCAAGCCATGGGAAATAAGCCGACTAAACGTATTTGACGTGTTCGGATTTATGAACTTCATCAAGGAGCAGGTTACAAACATCAACAACCTGTTTTCGGCTCTCAAAGTCAATTATTCATCGGAGGAGTTGTCTGCCGGTGTGAAGGAATTGGATTTCGGCCCATTTGGAGTGCTTGACTGGTATGCCAAGCGTATGGGGATCAGCAACCAGAATGAGGTTCGAGATGTGGCGTGGGTGCGCATCTACAACTGCATGAAGAATGACACGGAGCAGAACAATTATGAGCGTCGCCTCCGTAAACAGTATCAAGTAAAACCTTCAAGAAGATGAGCAACCCGGCATTTGACAACGAACACAAACTCGGCACAGTTGAGGGCAAAGTCCGCGATGTGGTGCAGAAGATGGGCGAGAATATAGAGTATCGCTTTATGAACTGGGCTCAGGCCAATGTTGAGTTAGACAAAATCAGCAAGCCTACCATTGTGTATATCCTGCCCCCGTCGGGCGATTTCTATATCGGCCGTCAAGAGATTAAGGATTACCCGGAGACCCAAATAGCCTTCGTATGCAGCACCGAGTTTGATTTTGAGAGCGATGAAAATGATGCCCTTGTTGAGCAGATGAAACGCCTCTGCATGCGATTCATCAATGCTATCAATGAGAGTGGCTATTTCGTTCAACTGGAAGGCAAATTACCATATCAGGTACTGTACGACCATCTTGACGAAAATGTGACCGGCGTTGTTATCACTCCCATTCTTGAAGAAGAAGAAGGTGTTAGCATCTGCGAGGACTCCGATGTGTATAATCCTGAAGAACTGGAGAACGAATAATGGCAGAAATAACTGACATACTAACACAGCACCTCAATACAATAAAAACGAGAGTTGCGGAGCGCATGGTTGCTGAAAAGCGTAATGCGAGTGGCCGCACTGTATCTTCCCTTTCGGTAGAGGTTAATGGCGACCACGGCACTCTGTGGGGCTCGAAGGTGTTTCTTGTAATGGAAAAGGGTCGTGGGCCTGGTGCTGTGCCCAAAGGCTTTCAGGAAATCATATACGAATGGGCGAAGTCAAAAGGTATCTCTGCAAAAGCGAAAGCCATCGCAGGACAGCCCCAATCGCCCGAAGGGGCTCTGAGGTCTTTTGCTGGAGCCGTCGCATACAACATCATGAAGAAAGGAACTCGGCTCTATAGGAGTAAACAATACAACGACATTTTCTCTACTGTCCTCAACGAGGAACTAGAGAAGATGAGCGAGGAACTGGCTATAAACCTGCTCGACAAGGTGTCTGGCATAAATGAATCTGCACAATGAGAACTGGAACATTTACCCTTTTGAACATGGCGGATTGTGTAGTTCGCTATCCTGACGAAATGTGCTTCGCTTTCAACCCCAACTTTGTGGAGTTTGAATCATCATGGCCAGCGGGCGTCTTGACGGTAATTGTAGAAAAATTATCAGGATTAAGTTCGATTGACCCTCAGACTATCAAGATCTCTTTCTATAAAGGGAAAACCAGAATATATCTGTCCCGGTTTTTTGAGCTGATGTTTGATGATCCGCGAAACACTCGATGTGTAGAGGCGCAAGTGCAGATTAAAATAGGCACAACTACGCTGTTCACTTTCAGCACACTTGTCATTTGGGGCAATCTCGCTGTCGGAGAACGCTTTGGCAACTTAGGAGTTTACAAGCGTGAAGATAACAAGCAATATTTTGAACGAAATCTGATATGGTTCAAAAAGTTTCCATTCACAGTTTCGCTTTTCCGATATAATCGCGATGTACAGTTCTACGGCCGCGTTGACAGTGGACGTTATGGCAGTGATCCTATATATCGTGACACCAAAGTATGCCTCTTTGAAAAAATAGAAAAATTAAACCCGAATAAACCTCTCACGTATCCAACAAAAGTTGAACTTCCGTTTGAGGTTGTATATTATGCTGTGCAGAAACGATTTTATGTCAAGAAAGATAATAAATTCTATACTAATTGGGTCGGCGACAGCAGCGAATACTGGGGCGATACTGCTGATTATTGCGACGCATCTAACGACAATAAGCCTCGCACAGATGTCACATATCTGTTGGAAACCGAAAGAGGCTTTGCTCGATACCGATTCATGAACGATGAGTTGGTTTACTGTGGAATGTTTACTGACCTTGGATTTGAAGACATTCCAGCCGGTCAGATATTTCCTACGGCAAAGCATACTGCAACTATCAAATACAAGATTTCTGAAGAGGACCGAACGATGTCGGTGTTCGACAGAACCTTTGACTATACATTCTTCCAAACCGGCGAGAATGTTGCACTAATCAACCTCAAAGTGTGTAATGACTCTGCGGGTTATTACTTACGATGGGTGGATAGACATGGAAACCTTCAGTATTTCCTCTTCGTCAAAGGCGACACAAACTACAAAAATAAACTTGGCTCCGACAAGGTGCTTCAAGATGAGCCAATCAATGATCTCTACTTCGCCAATATAACTCGGACACGAAGCATTGAGTGCACTGTAACTCGGAAATGTTGCGCCGTCAATCTCCCTGCTGATATCTTTGAGTATGTAATTACAATACTGTCATCGCCCATAATAGACCTTTATTGTGGCAAGGATATCTCTGGGGAAGATATATGGCTCCCTGTCAATATTGAGGCCAGTACCGTAAAGGTGAATCCGCAAAAGTTAATGAACGACTTGGAAATCACGTTCGCGTTGCCTGAAACCAATGCACAAACCTTGTAAGCTATGTACGAAGAACTATACATCATCGACAAAAGCACGAAATTGAGGGTTGATTTATCAATCCCATCTGGCATTACGCTTAATTTCAAGAGCAATATCTTCGGTGACTTATCGAAGATCACTTGCTCTTATACCTATACGTTCAAGTTGCCCCTTACTGCCAATAACCGTCGCGTGTTTGACAACGCCGATGATATTCGCTGTATCTCGAATAAAATACGCCACCGGCTTAAAGCAGAGTACGTGCAGAATGGCATACCATTGTTTTCAAACGCGAATCTATACATCGATAGCACCGAAACTTGCTTTAATGCAATTATGACGTGGGGCGTCATTGATGGCTTTCAGACAATGAAAGATGACGACATATCGATACAAGACCTTCCGCTTTCAGTTAAACCGATTTTCGGTCCATGTAATGCAGAGATAACAGAATACTCCAACGAAGCAGACTTTGTTCAGCCGCTCTATAATGCTGGCCTACCATATGTCACTGAAAATGGGTGGAAAGATAGCTATAGCACCTGGTCTGTATTTCCCCTTCCGGCTATTCCGATATATCGCCTTATTCAGTTAATCAATACCCACTATGGGACTAAATTTAACCTCGGAGAGTTCTATGAATATGGTATGCAAGGCTCAAAGAACCACAAGCTGATTAGTCTTGGGGTAATACCTTGTGTAAATGTTGATGCTCCAGAAAACACCGATACAGAGAAAGCCGTACTGCAAACTAATATCGGCTGTTACATGCGAGGTCCTTATGCCGGTATTGAACATATCTTGACGGGAGCTACGAATGATCCAGCCCCGACAGATAGTAGATTCTCTTTGGTAAAGGACAGCGAAGGATTTACTATTGGCATTAAAATGTCAAGCGACGCTGCTTTATCTTTCGAGATCGACGGTTGCTGGCGAATGAAATTTACCCATGAACCGAACCAATACGAAGGTCAAGGCCGAGTTGAAATGGGTGCACCTGACACTACTGGGCTTACGCCTAAACTGACGTTTTATTATACAACGAGTGGAACAAGTGCTGCCTCCCTTGCGTCCGTAGAGGGGCGGTTTTCTTGGGATAACGATTGGTGCTGGATCTTTGACTTTTCAAAGGAGCGAGGTCGTGATCGCGTATCTGTGACTATCCCTCCGAACGCTACGCTTTTTTGCGCGATTGAGGTCGATGCTAATGCTCTGCAAATGAAATGGGCGGAGGGTACGAAGATTATGAGATTCTTTGAGCAAGTGGACCCCGGTAATATTCAGTGGAGCAGGCCGGAGAATAGTGCCGGCAAAATACCTATGGATTTGATGAGCAATCTCCCGGACATTAGTTGTATGAACTTGATGAAATCACTCTTTTTTATGATGGGTGCATTTCCGTCTATTAAACCATCTGGCGAGATAGTTCCGATATTCTATACCGTGCTTCGTGAGAACATTCTCACAGGTAATGCTGTGGATTGGAGTTCGCGAATGACAACCGATCATGCTACACTCCCCACTAAGACGACTTATAGCATAAGTGGGTCTGGACAACGGAATTATTACCTGATGAAGAACGACAGCGTTGATGGTGACGAGAATGAAGATGAGTCAGACGTGTACGCTGATGGTAAAGGGATTATTAGTGTAGGAAACGAGATTATCGAAAAAGACAAGACAATTATCCAGTTGCCCTTTTATGCTCCCTATATCAAGAACAAGAAGGCTCCGTCAATACCGACCGGGAACACTATCAAATTCTGGTATTACGAAAATGATGAGGTAAAGACCAAAGAAGCCAAACCTTGCGTCGGAATAATAAAGCCACTCATTCAAAAGCAAAATGGCGCACCGACGGGTAAACAATGGATGAGCATGGAAGTGTGGAACGATTTTGTCAAAATCAATTCCGACCCATCATATTCATATCTCTCAAGAATAATGGAGAATCCGATAGTGATAACCGAAAACTTGCGACTGAATGAGCACGACCTGCGTATGCTGGATTACACAGTTCCTGTATATCTTGAGAAATACGGTGCCTACTTTGCAATAGTATCAATATCGCGCGACAGCAAGGGTGTCTGCAAATGTGAACTCATAAAACTCCCCGAAGAATAATATGGCCTCAGATGTAAGAACAAAAATACTGGATATTCAAGTGCGGGCCAAAGACGCGCTTGATCAGATTGCGAAATACCGCAAAGAGGTAGCCGATGCTATGGCCCGGCAGAAGGAACTCAAAAAAGAGCTTGATGATGGTGCAATATCCGAAGAGGAGTACGGTCGTCAGGTGGAAGCCTCGCGTATATTCATCACGCAGCAAAATCAGGCCATCAACACCCTGACAAGGCAACTCAACAATCAGGAAAAAGCCCAGGCTGAAAACCTTGGCTCTCTCGTTCAGTGGCGTGCTGAACTGTCTAACCTCACGGCTGAATATGATAAGTTGAGCCAGGCCGAGCGTGAAGGTGCCCGTGGCGAAGAGTTGAAAGCCCATATAAATGAGATAACGACCAAACTTAAGGAGGCAGAGCAAGGCACTCAGAGGTTCTTCCGTAACGTCGGCAACTATCCCAACGCTATGGGGCAGGCAGCAACGGCCGTTGAGGGCCTGATTGACGCCCTTTCCAAAGAGTGCAAGACTGCGGAAGAAGCAGAGGAAGCCAACGATATTCTTCGCCGCGCGCTTGCCGGAATAGACCCCTCTGCCGAAGGTGCTGCCGATGCCATAGAAGCGCTCAATAGGAAAATCGAAGAAAACAACGAGGTTATAGCCGAGCATGAAAACCAAAGCGAAGGGCTTATTGATTCTCTCGGAGAGTTGGTAGGTATCAATACAAAGTTCGGTAGTTCTCTTGAAAACCTGGCAAACAATTCGGCTGGATCATTCATCGACGGCCTGAAAGTTAAGATTCAAGCCTTAGGTAAAACTTTGATGACGCTGCTTGCCAATCCGTATGTTTTAGCAATTCTTGGTATTGCCGGAACTATTATGGCTGCGAAGGCGTGGTTCGATTACAATAAAGGCTTGGTAGAAGCCACTCGCCTTACCTCCGATCTTACTGGTAAAAGTGGTAACGACCTCAAGAACTTCCGTAACGAAGTTCAGGCCACCGCTGACACATTCGGAGCTGATTTTGAAAGCGTCTTGACGGCCGCGAACAATGTCGCCAATCAATTTGGAATAAGCGTTGATGAGGCCTTGAAACTGGTTCAAGACGGTTTTGTGTCTGGTGCTAATGCCAACGGCAAATATCTGGAGAGCCTTGAAGAGTTCCCGGCTTATTTCAAAGAAGCAGGCGTAAGTGCGGAAGGTTTCATCGCCATCACGACACAAGCCAGCAAAATGGGCATTGTGTCGAATAAGGCTCTTGATACTATAAAGGAGGCCAATATCCGTCTTGGAGAAATGTCTGATGCTACGGCCGGTTCGTTAAAAGCGATAGGTCTGAACTCAACTGAGATACAGAAGAAACTGGCAGACGGCTCAATGACAACCTTTGAGGTAATGCAGCAAGTCAGTGGAAAACTGGCAGAGTTGCCTGAAAGCTCCAAGGTAGCCAGCGAGGCTGTTGCCAATATCTTCGGAGGCCCCGGTCAAGATGCCGGTTACAAATATCTTACCACGCTCAAAGATATGAGTGTAAGCATGGACGAGGTTAAAGAGAAGTCCGGGGAACTCGGCCGCCTGCAAGAAGAACAGTTGCAGAGCCAGGTCGAGCTCGACAATGCCATAGCCGGTTTATTTGACCTCACTGGTGGCACGTTTGAGTCAATGATGACGCAAGCCAAAACATTTGTCAACAAGGGTATCACTGCAATCATCAAAGGAATAGTAGATGTTTGCAACTGGTTCATTGAGTTATATAACGAATCTCTATTAGTCCGTGGAATTGTCGCATCTATCGGAAACACATTCAAAATCCTGTGGTCAGTAGTCAAGAATGTGCTCGGGTTGATTGTGGACGAGATTGTCGGACTTGGTAACATGATCAAGGGCGCTTTTACACTGAACTGGGATACATTCTCTGCCGGTTGGGAGAAATTTCGCTCAGCCTCTGGTAAGGCCCTCAAGAATATCGTGAATGACACGGTAGCCAGCACAAAAGAAGCCTGGGATAGCCTTGACAAGAAGCTCCCTAAGATTGAGATTCCAGTTGAGGCTAAAGCGACTGTCGATACTTCTGTAACCACTAATAATGACGGCAATGGGAAGAAAGGCGGAGGCGGTAAGAGCGGAGGTGGAAGTTCTTCCAAAACAACTTCCAAAAGCGGTAATGATCCTGCCAAGGTTGAGGCCGAATTACTTCGTAAGGCGGAAGATGAACTGCTGAAGATAACCAAAGAAGCCGCTGAAACTCGACGCAAACAGTTGGCTCTGTCCTACGACCGTCAGATTGCGGACTATAAAAAGAAACTGGCGGAAGATAAAACGTTGACTGAGCAGAGCAAAACTGCAATTCTCAGTATCATAGACTCTCTCGGAAAGCAGAAGGAAGCCGCCATGGCCGAATTCGATACCGAGGAGTTGAAGAAGCGCATTGAACATCAGTCCAAACTCATAGAACTTCAACTCCGTGCCGTAGAAGAAGGCTCCAATGCTGAACTTACCCTCAAGATGGAGCAACTTCAGAAGCAGGAGGAGTTGGAACTCGCGCAGGCCCAACGCGATTATGAAAATGAAGAGGAGCGTCAAATCGCTCTTGCCGCCATTCGAGAGAAATATAACAAGGAAAAAGACGCTGCCGTTGACGAGTATCAAACTCAGATTTACGAAAAGCAGAAAGTAGTTCTCCAGAATGAGATCGACCAACTTGACATAGCCGAAACCGAAAAGCAACTCCGTCGTGAGGGTTGGCGAACCATGACCGATGAAGAAATGGAAGCCGACCAAGAAAGGAAGTTACAATCTATTGGGGGCTATGAGGCCGAACGTTTAAGGACTGAACGTGATGCGGCAGAGCAAGAGTACCAAAATTTGCTTGAAAGAGGACAATTATCTACACAAACCGAAGAAGAATGGATTCAAGAACAGAATAACGCTAAACAGAATTGGCTTGATAAGCAGGTTGCCATCAATGAAGCCTATGTCAAGAACGAGCAGGCAAAAGCCCAAGCGGCCCGTGCAGTTTCCAATAGTCTTATCAGTCTATTGGAAGCCGTCGGAGAGGAAGGCTCCGCGGCTGCGAAAATGGCTAAAGTTATCGCTTTGGCTCAGATAGCCATTGATACAGGTAAGGCTCTCTCCGCCGGTATCGCATCGGCGTCAGCAGTGCCGTTCCCTGGTAATCTTGTTGCTATTGCTACCACAGTCGCCACTGTATTGGCTAATATCGCCACAGCAATTTCAACTGTTAAGAGCGCGAAATTCGCCAAGGGTGGTAAAGTGAATGGCCCGGGCGATGGAACGAGCGACAGCATACCTGCAATGCTTTCAAACGGCGAATATGTGATGACAGCAAGAGCGACCAAGATGTTTGAGCCGGTGTTGGCGGCAATGAACAGTATCGGAAGCGGAGTGCCTATCCAGGTAGCCAATTCCTACGAAAGCGTTGACAATGCTGAAATGCTTACGGATTCATTCTCGCAAGCCGCAAGAGAGATAAAGCCGGTTGTGTCCGTCGTGGAGATTACCGAGGCTATAGACCGAGTTGATATGATTGAAAACTTAGATAACTTCTGATAATATGAACTGCTACGAACTTATTAAAGCCAACCAGAGTCTTCTTCAGGTACTGAAGAACAACAAAATCAGCGTGAACGACATAGATTCTCTGCAAATCTATGAAGAATTCCGCGCGATGAAGAAGCATAGTCACAAGACTATCTATTGTGTGTCGGTTCTTGCTGACAAATACGGTAAGTCCCAGCGCACAATCTACAATATCATCGACCATTTCCGCAGTAATGTGGAAATATAAAGGGCCGGCGGCTATCCGTCGACCCTCGATCCGTTCGATACTGTTATCAGAAGTCCTCGGAGAACGAAGCCTTAGAATTTGTCCTTATCGCATCTTGGATAAGGGATGATTCTTTGGCAAGTATTTTCCCGATCTTATCTTTCATCCATTCTTTCTCGTAAGTTTTGGAATCCCCTAATTCTATCCGAATCTTTGTAACGCCTTTCTCAAGTAATGCCAACTGATCAGGCGTGATTGAGTATTGGGCGGAAACCTCCCATATGTTTACTCCGGAAATTGATTTCAAATCAGCAGACCCACCCATGTATGTGGATAATTCAATCACATCGCCATTCGTGGTTTTTATTAGCATCCGGCCACCTTTGTGTATAGTTGTAACTTCTCCACAATTCAGCTGTATGCAAAGAGAATACAGCGGGGAGCCTTCCGTAGGCTGCATATAACTCAAGCCAATAAATAGTTTCATGCGATCAGAGAATCCTCCAACATTCTCTTTTGAGCAAAATATGTAGCGATTCCCATCGGCCGGAGTGTCATCAGACACAATCTTTTGAGCAAAGGCAGAGATACCGATAATGGTGCATATCAGGAGGGTAAGTAACTTCTTCATATCATTTTGTTTTCAATAGTTCCGGGTAAAAGTGCCCCACCATCCAGCGGAAGATACGGCAGGTATAGTAGTGATAATCGTAAGGGGTGTTAAAGAATCGCTCCGGCAGTTCTTCTTCGGTCGGAATCCGATCTACATATCCCCCGTCAATCTCAATGCGCCAACCATCGAATTCATAGACATCAGTCTGACCCTCGGCCGGTATGATCGCACAGTGCACGTTGTGGGGATAGTTTTTCTTGGTTGAGAAGCCTTGCTTGAATACTCCGCAAATATAAATTGCTCGGAAACTTCCTTGTGGCTGTTCATCAAAAGTAATCGTGGGCGCAAAAGACAGAGGCTCGTCTGTCTTGGGGTCTTTGTTCCACGCTGCGCAGAACTTCTTGCTCCAAGAGCCTTTCACGCAAGCGGCGCAGTGATGTGATAAATCTCCCTCCCGGACGTACTTGGTCCAGAAGAATTTGAATTTGTCTGGGTCGATGTTATGTCTGATAGTTACCATTGGTCTTCATATTTGCTTTGTTCTTGGCAACTACCCACAAAAAAGACGCAGGACAGCAGCCTAACGTCGTCCGGCCTACCACAGCCGTTTACCCAATAAGTGTGTCCTGCGTGTATGTACACAGATACACTACGCCCATAGGGTAAACTCAGATAGCCTTATGTTATCTATGTGGTAGTTCGACGACGGTTAGGCTATAGTATGTCCGCTGTTCTTCAACTCTCTTGTTGAGATACAACTTGAGTGCAAAGATAGCCATTTTATTTGGAATACGCTCTATGTCAGGCGAGAAAATTGCAGATACGATTAAAATAAACGCTCAAATGCTTGCGTATATGATTATTTTTGATTACTTTTGTATGTGCAAATAAGATGTTTTTATAATCAAAAACCATAGGACTTATGGAAAGATACAAATTAGTCAAGACAGCGACTAGGTACGAAGCCCGAAATGCCAAAGGCGAGGCGATTGCCTTTGTGTCGCAGGAATCCCCCGATGCAATTCGCGTGGATTATGAAGTTCCGTATGGGTGGGAAACCGATTGGTTTGCTGGCGATTTATCAAAATATAGCGAGAAGGATATTCGCGATATGTTACGGAACTTTATTTGATGCACCATGAACCCGCTGACAAAAACGACAATCCCCACTATAGACTGTCAAGAGCTGCTATCATTGTTAACTTGCGCTCTCGACTACGGATATAACTTTTGTCTTGCCGAAGAGTTGGCTATATGCAATCCCATTGACGGCGATGTTTACTATGATGAGATTGTTTCAGCATTGCTCGATGGCCGTGATATAGTTTTCAAAGATAAAGCTGACAGTTCAATTAAAAACCTTACGTATGGAGGGTTACTCCATGCTGCTTTTGAGTTTGCGCAGGAATATCCAACGATATATTCTCGTGTCGGAGGCGACGATGGATACATTCCTCAGGTTGGGTTGCGAATACTTCTGATTGCCCTGTATGGCTGGGCGCGGGTTGCAACCGACATAGGAGAACGGTTTTCCAACTTCATCAAACTCAACTGAAGATAAATGCAAATAAGATATTCACAATTAAAACCCCATAAGTATTATGTTCGACTTTCACGAACCTGAGCCACCGAAAGTGTACTGGCTTGATATAAGAGCCGGTTTGTCAGATGTGGACCGGCACGAAATCTACGCCGATTTTGAAACGGCACGCCACAACTTCGAAGTCTGGAAATATGACAGCAGAGTCATGAACGCTCACGGATATGTATCGCTTGTCGAAATGACTCCGGATGAGAATGGCAAGTATGTTGTTGCTCGCGAACTCGGCGACAAGCAATGGTAATAATCCTCTAACAATATCAATATGGAAACTGCTCTATTGGAAGTTGGGCTCGCGCCGTCATGCGCTCATACAGACAAACGGGAACGCAAGTATTACCTGATGAAAAGGTTTGTTAGGGCCGCAATTAAGCTTCGTGAAGCCGGAGTTGACCTTGGCGTTAAGATTGTAGCCTTTTTCTACGAAACTCCTTTCAACTTCAAGGTAATGGTAAATGGAGATGCTCACTTCGACAAGGTGGCAGACATCTTCTGTACTCCCGAGTTTACCAACGACGAGCGCCGAGAGATTCTTATGGCATTAGATATCACCACTCTTGAAAAGATGGAGTGTGAAGTTGCTGCCCGAGGATATCAAATGAACTACGCCTCTCCCATTTTTGCCGTAATAACATTCTGAACTATGCACAACCTCAGGCCAATAATCTTTCGTGGTAAACGCCTCGATAATGGCGAATGGGTTGAAGGCGACCTCATCAGTAACGATGGAGCCAGCCACCCGAAAATCAAGTTTGCCAAGGAGGACGGAATAAATTACGACACTAAGGCTGTCGATGAATCGACGGTATGCCAACTTGCCGGGACTTTCGGCGGACTGAAAGTATGGGAGCACGACCTCATCGTGTTCAATGCAACATTTCCATGTGAAGTTGTGTGGAATCCTGACACCGGAGGTTTTGCACTCCTTGAGATTATGTCGCAAGACCTCGGCACATCGAGCCTGGGATATATGCTATCAGAGTATCGCTTCAAGCACATCAACTTTGGCTTCATCGGTGACAACATAGAAAATATACCTTACAAATGAGCGAGAGAATAAAATGCAGAAACATCCTCAGTGGATATGTGATGGAAGTGACACAATTAGGCCAAACCTATCTATCAGTAAATTGTGGCCCTTATCGAAAGTCTGGCGAAGTATATTCTGCTGAAGATTTGGACTTCTGCAAAGAGCATCTTTTGGGTGCCGATCCAGGAGATATTGTTCGTATAAGTCCATCTGGAGAAATATATGGATTTTCATATGACCGGCACCCTGTAAAAAATATACGAGTCCCACTTGATCAAAAATGTGAAGGTGGGACAAAACAAGAAGTAGAACCTCTTTGCCTAAAAACTGATTACTCAATGAAAACAGTAAAACAACTCCTGTCAGGTGATGGCGACTTGCGACCCATAACCTTAGTATTCGATGACGATCGTAAAATCACTTGCCTCATCACTGAATTTCGCGTGGATCGCTCACAAGATACTTTAGACAAATATCTTTACGACATTCGCCATGCGGACGACGATTGGTGCGACCCTGCTACGGTCGAGGATAACGTAGTAGTGAACTGGTTCGGTACCATCATTACGTTTAGTCCGATAGATTTAGGCCCTGACAAGTATCTCGAAATTAAAGACTACTGGTATGAAGACGAATAAACTTGCTTTGCTTAGTGTGATGGCATACACGTTTTCTTGCGACATCAGCCGCTATTATGGAGCGTCCAAACAACGCGAAATCACAACGCCAGTATTAAATACAAAACGAGTACCCGCGAAATATCGTGAGAAGCCGCTTCAAGAGTATCGCATCCAAGGACATTATGTATTTGCATACTCTCGGAAAGACGCTATCAAACGACTAAAACATCAGAAGAAGATATGAAACCGAAAGAAATCCCGGCCAACATAGTAGTCCACACACCGACGGAGACCGAAGCCAAGGAGCTGCTTGCCATCCTGCATGAGGGTAGGTATAGAAGTCATTTGCATGGAGTATGGAATATGTTCAAGGAAAATACGGTAATCTTCATTGAACGAAGTTGGATAAACCACGGAAATATCATCTTTTATAAAACTCATAGAGGCTATACCATCCTCACCCTCGCCGAGTTCAAACGCCTGTATTGCGAGGAGGAGAAGCCTCGGCCGAAACTGGAAGTTGGAGATAAAGTGAAAATCTCTGTACCGACAAGTGAGTTCTTGAGCAAATATAATGGAGTCATAACATGTATATTGGAACGGCAAATGAGAGGCGACGGCGTAGAGGGGTGGCTTACCCAACTGAGCACGGCTTATGTATTCAAAGATGAGTGGCTTACCCCCTACACCGAACCCGAAACAAAAACAACTTAAGATATGGAAACAAAAGACCTGAACCTCTGCGAGCTGCTAAAAGGACATGAGGGCGAAACGTTTTTCTCTCTGCTTATTGGAGAGTGTGTACTCAGCGAAATCACCACTCCCACTGACACATATCCCATCAAACTTGAACATTCCGACTATTCATCAGACGGCAGGTTTGAGTCGACAGGAGTACCGGTTGTCTATCCCTCCCGCGCCCTCTACGAGCAATACCCACTCGACCCCGTCGCTGCGTGGACTGAGTGGCAGGAGTTGCAGAAGCAAATACTGATGTCAGTCACTCTCGGAGCGATGGGCGATGGCAATACCATACACAAATTTTACCAATTCCGAACCGTCGCCAACCGCGACAAATGCATTCAAGAAATCAAAGCAATCCTCAAAAAATACTCCGTAAGATATAACGACAAATAAAATGATGACACCAGCTGAAATGTTAGACACGGTAAAAGAATACCAAACTACCGATTCAATATCCCGAAAAAACGCGCTGTTTGACCTTATACGGCAGAGGACTTGGGAAGTGTGGTTTATGAGCTATCAGTGCGCCCGTAAATTGTATCTGGACTATCCTCTTCCAGAAGTCGCAAAAATTCTGAATTGGTGGGGCCCCATAGAAAAGGATTTAGAAAAATATGTTGACGGTCACTCTTATTATACCCAAATCGATATCCATAGTCCAATTTATCATCATCCTATATGGGATGACAAAATCATATTGTCAGGATTGACCGAAAAGGGAGTAAAGATTGGATTGCCTACCTCCATTGCGGTGTCATACAGAATGTTTAATCCAGATTATCTTGATTATCGTATCCGCGAGATAAAACCATATCTCCATGGCAAACTGAACGATGAAATTTACAGAAAAGAGCAGGAACTCAAACAACTACAGTCTGCCTATAAAGAGACGGAGAATCCGATACTTTCAAAGTTGAAAACTGCTGAATCTGGCACGACATTGTGGCATGAGCGATGGTATGAAGGTCGGCTACGCGAAGCTAAAGAGGTTACGTTTTTAGGTATTGATAAAGGGGAAATTATGGTTGATATGTATGACAATGGTATTAAAGTGCCATTTGACCATAATGGCACGATGACATCGGAAAATGACTACACCTCAGCATGTATGCTATTCCCTTCATCTGACCATAAGCGATGGGATGATGTGACATATGTGCCAGCTTCAAAGCAAGTATTGAGCTATGAAGAAGAATAATCAATGCCACTACTATGGCAAAGGTGGGTGGTGTGGGTTACTCCACGAAAGGGAAATAACCCTCACTAAGAAAGGAAAGGCAATACGCACAATATGTGTCCGTTGCTCCGAAATTCTAAGCCGCAACAGCGCCCGGAGTCTGACGGAAAGTATCTCGTAGTTCTGCAAAATCGCCGGACTTTCAAAACGACACTATGTGTGCGGACTTTCAACGGTGGAGATTGGATATTCTCTTGTAAGAATGAGGTCTGCTATTGGATGCCGATACCTAAAACTCCCATAGAATAAGAATACAGCGTATGGCGCAAATAATGATCGACATTGAAACCGTTGGACGACGGAACGATGCCGCAATCCGTGAAGTCGGATTAGTCGCATTTGAGTATGATGGCCGGATTTTGGCTTCATTACAATTGTCCGTAATCCCATCTGCTTGGAATACCTGCAATCGAACTTTTTCAGGCGAAACGGTGCTATGGCTAAGGAGTTCCGGGCAAATAGATATGAACTACAACTGTAAATCCTATGAACAGCTCCTTAATTCGATTGACAGTTTCTTCAATAAATATCGGGATGAGAATACCCGCGTTTGGAGTAAGGGGCACATGGACATCCAAGTCTTGAAAGACCTATACGAAGAGTTCTATCGCCCGGAACCGTGGATATTTTGGCAACCCAGGGATATGAACACCATATTTGACTTTTTCGATGCCCGAGTGCCTCAAAAACGACTGCCGGCTCATAAAGCGGTTGAAGATGCACTACTTCAGGTGGGGGAACTGTGTAACATCATAAAAACCGAACATAAAATATGACAATATTAAAAGATACGACACCGATCGCCCGGAAAGAACACCGATGTGAATTCTGCTATGGCACCATCGCCGTAGGTCAGCAGTACCGCCGGCAAACAAATATCGTCGATGGCGAGATTGGAGATTTCATTTGCCATACAGAATGTATGGAGGTCGCGCGAATGCTTGATATGTTTGATGACTGCGACCCGGATTATGGATTGACCGATGAAATGTTCCGAGGAGCCATCGACCAATATGTTTACGATAACCACTATGACGATGAACTTGATGACATCGCCGCGGATTGGTCCAATCTAAGCCTTGAAGATCAAGTGAAGAAGATTTACGAAGAACTACAAGAAGAGAAGAAGTGATGTTCGCAGCATTTATGAAAAGATGGACTCTCGTTATAGCTATTATTTGTGCCGTATGTGCAATAAAAAATATAGTCGAACGAGATTGGCTGATGGCTATGTGGATACTGATGGCCTATTCTACTATCCTGAACAGCTTGACTTCCGAAATGAAGGTCGGATAGTCGGGCCTAATGGAGAAACGCTGAACATTCAGGAAGTCAGAGAATATATGATTACCTCACTCGATAATATCATCGAGAAATTACGTAGGAACAAATCAATCTTACAAGAAGGGGGCGTTCTCGAAAACGAGCACTGGGCAGATATCGCAGTAGCATTTCGAGAAGCAACATACTACTTCGCAAACCAACAATTTTACAAACATGAAAAATAAAATCGCAAAACTACTCAGGGCGTTAGCCGATAAGCTATCGCCCAAGTTCGCAATGGAGCATTATCCGACACCGATTGAGACAAAGAGGTTAGATTTCAAAAGAATCTGCACTGGGTATGCATATAAAGAGAGCGAGACATTCCTCAACTTCGATTATATCCGACCTCACTTGGCACGACAAATTGGAGAACATCTGCTTAAAGAAAATATGATTCAGTTCTCCATCGATGATAAGAACAGAGATATGAATATAATTCGGGCGGAGGTACTTGCCGCCCGTCCACTGGAAGATGATTTCCAATAGACCAATATATTCGGCGTAGGATTGTCGCGAGATAAGCCTACGCTTCCTTTATCTAACTGCCTGAAAATCTTGCAAATTTGATTAAAATAATCCCTCTAAAATTTGCGTATGTGATTATTTATTTGTAATTTTGGGTATGCAAATAAGATGATTTAATCATAAACGAAAACAAGATGGAAACAGAAAGAAAAATACTCAAAGTTGAAAATGCGGAACAAAGCCTGGCATTCCTGCTGATGGCAAAGAATGTGAAATTCGCTTACTCATACGGAGTATTCTACATCTTCGACACTCACAATCCGGAATTGTTCCTCAGCTTCTGCAAGAAGTCCGAGGTTCGACAGTCGGAGATTGATAAGATGGTTGTAACAGAAACAACCGCCGACGAATTCTAACACAATTACAAGATATTCCAGACCCTGCTTCGGCGGGGTCTGATGCTTCACACCCCTACCTGAAATATGATACCTACAATCCAAGAACAAATTGCTAAGGCGTGGAACGTAGCCCACAAACCGAATCCAACACTTGATGAGCTGTTCGAGGCTATCCCGAACACAATAGTAGTCGAAGGCGTAGCCTATCAGTTGCAAGTGACACCACTCAAAGGAGGATTAACATTTGTGGACTTCAACGGTGTAGAGAATCCCAGCGAAAACTTCTTTCATTCAGAGCACCCCAATTTTGCGGAGGCATTATGCTCGATGATTAGAATCCTTAACGAGAATGTAACCGACAGTTGGACTGACTGCTAAATTTACAACTATGAGTATCGCAAGAAAAGTAGCACAAGACAAACGAAAATACCTGCGCCACGTGAAAGAATTTCTTTGCCGCCTCAGTATTCCTGATGTGGTAGAGCGAATGGACGATGATGAATTCATCGCCGAGAAAGTCTTTCCAATCGCTAACGAGCAATTTGTGGACGACTACTATCGGTACCGCTCCGCGGATCATTATCTCCGCAACCGAGAGTTTTATGAGAACGAAGACAACTACGCACTTCATCCAAATTTTTAATTAAATACCAAATCTCAAAAATGGAAAAGAAAATCCTGAAAGCGATGTATTCAAGCATCGTGAGCAAGGACCCAATCCGTCCCATTATGACGGGTGTGTTCTTCGACCAAAACTGTTGTGTGGCTACCGACACCCACATGTTGGTAGTTTTCAAACACACCAACCCCAAATTTGCCGGCAAAGTAATGTCGGCGAGCGGAGAAGAAATCCCAGGAACATTCCCCGACTACAACCGTGTGTTTCCTGCAAAGGAGAAACTCTCCAAGTTCCACCCGCGTATCGACCTCGCGCAACTTCAGAAGGCTTGTGCGTGGTTCAGCCGCCAGCCCGGTTTTACCGAAAAGGACAGCGTGGTAATCCGTGGAAAAGGGCTGTCAATCAAATTTCTCGGTAATATTCTCAGCCTTATCGCTCTCACGCCTGAGATAAAGAGTGCAGAAATGCTCCAAACGCCCGAGGGCAACGCAGCGGTCATCAAGAGCAAAAGTTTCCGAGCGTTGCTGATGCCATTGACCGTCGATGAAAGCAAGGTCGATGCACCTCGCGAAGAAGAATGCCCGGTGACGCTCACTCTCGAAAACCTCATCAACATGTTCGTCTTTGAAGGATGGAAACCCAAGCCGCAGGAAGACCCTATGGCGTGGATGGACTAAGAAATCAATGAAAACTCAAACTAAATATCAATAAGAAATGCAAGTAAGAAATATCCCCATGTCGGAGATTGTGCCCAGCGCACTCAATCCCCGTAAGACTTTCGACCAGGAAGCACTCGAAGAACTCGCGCAGAGTATCAAAGAGAATGGCCTCGTTCAACCCATCACACTGCGCAAACTCGGCAACAAGAAAGACTCCAAGTATGAAATCGTATGCGGTGAGCGACGTTTCCGCGCCAGCCAAATCATAGGAGCCGACTCCATTCAGGCAATCGTAAAGGAACTCAACGACAAGCAGGCTTTCGCCTGTATGATTATCGAGAACCTACAGCGCAAAGACATCGACCCGATGGAAGAAGCCGCAGCCCTGCATCACCTCTACACCGAAGGCTCCATGACCGTCAGTGAAATGGCGAAAATGCTCGGCAAGAGCACAAGTTTCGTTTCCGGCCGTATCCAGCTCAACAACACCATCGAGCCGTTCGTACAACTTATGCGCGACGGCATACTCGTTCTGACACACCTGCTCGACATCTGCAAGCTTCCCAAGGAACAGCAGGAAATCCTTTACGAGTCCTGCTTCACAGAGGCAAGCCGCGCCCGTTGGACTTACAAGTTCCCCAACATGCCGCAACTCCACGAAATGATCGACAACCATGTAATGAATCAACTCGCCGGCGCCCGCTTCTCGCTTACCGACGCAACATTTGCGTGTGGCACTGCGTGTGAATCATGTCCCCTCAATACCGCCAATAATCCTGAGAACTCACGCGATGCTAGCACGCCGCGCTGTATGAAACGCGAATGTTTCCTTGCCAAATCCCGCGAGGCTGTATTCCGCGAAGCAAAGGAAGCCGCCAAAAATGGATCTCTGCTCGTGTTCGCCGGCGTCTATTCCGACAGCGAGAATATTCTTCGTGCGGCCGACGAATATGGCCTGGAAGTCATCGGCCTCGGCAGCCGTCAGTATGTTCTCGCCCCGGTGGCACCTGACCCTGCGATGTTCAAAGACGAGGAAACCCTTTCTGTCCGCATGGCGAACTACAACAAACTGAAATCAGTATTCGACGACAACATCAAGGACGGCACCATCACGCCTGTATATGAAATCTGCTATGACGGACTTCTCAGCGGTGAAACCAAATATGTTTACAGCGTCCCCGACAGCAATGACGAGCCTTTCGCCGGCGACAAAGTGGCAGCAAACAACCAGCGCATCTCGGAGCTGAAGATGAAACTTCGCGAGGCCGACGATCATCGCAATGAGGACTTCGTCGAGAAGCAGCGAGCCTTTATGGAAACCTCCGAATACTCCAAACTCAACACCGACCTTTCCCCGGCGGAAACCCTCGTGTTCCAGGCCCTCGTTCTCAAACGTCTGCCCGTGGCGTTCAAGGAAAGCATAGGCTGTGGTGATTCTGCCGACTTCAAGTCCGCCGGCAAAGTCATCGCGGCCAATATGAACGCTATCGCACGAGAGTTTATTCGCTCAATCCTTTCGGAAAAGAGTGTGAACTTCTCAGAAGAACTCGCCACAATGCTCAACACTGTCATGGAAGAGCGTTATCCTCACAATGCCGAGGAAATAGCCAAATCGCTTGACGCCCGATACAATCAGTCCAAGAGCAATATCCAGAGCCAGATCGACACCCTCCGCGAAGAAATCCGCAAAGAGCAAGCTGCTCAGGCCGAAGTTGAATCCGACAAAACCGAAAGTGTATCGGACGACAACAAAGCTGAACCGGCAACCGACGCCGCCGCAAATGAAGTGGCTGAAGAAGTCGCTATGACCGCGGAAGAATCTGAGCAGGTCGCCGATGACTCCGAGGAAGATGCTTCCGAGGTAGAAGAAAAGGCTGAAGAATAATAATCCCCACACGGGCGTAGGTGCTTTAGAGTGCCTACGCCCATAACCCTTACAATATGAAATTGAAATTACAACGACTTTCCAGTTGGCAATCCAACGAAAAGTTTAACATTGCGCTTTCTGCCCCTATGTCGCCGATGATGGCTGCGCAGGACTTCGTAAAAAAAGTCTTTCCAGAGAATCAATTCATACTCACTGGTCTTTTTCGTATCATTGGCGATGGAGAGCCAGCCTTTACGACATGGGAGCATGCTGATACTGAGCCGGTACAAATAGATGTAATCGTTGGTGTTCTCAACTTTCAGCATCTATTCGTGTTCGGTGAAATCGGAAGCCAATACATGCCTATAAGTATCGTGCTTGAAGGCGAAGCCCAATTCAGCGAACTCTATACTCAATAC
>PXZU01000017.1_pt1 | contig 33743 bp, 58 predicted proteins | sample 2941351 | NCBI WGS metagenome assembly PXZU01 (sample SAMN08721892, study PRJNA434045) | Viral metagenome, whole genome shotgun sequencing project. | isolation source: viral particles isolated from 30 fecal samples collected over 86 days | host: Mus musculus | place: Germany: Kiel | collected 2017-06 | reverse complement strand
TATAGTGCAAGTATTAGAGAGATAAGGGGCGGGCGATGAAAAATATAAGGTTTTTATTATGGTGTATAAGATAATGATAATTGTATACAATTTATAAGTTTTTATTAAATTTAGTAAGCGAGCAAAAATTACAATTTATTAATTAAAATTTTAATTAAATTTTTATTTGTAATTGTTGACAATATATAGTATATTAAAGTTGTAAAAAACGAATAATATGAAAGGAAGAAACAAAATGGTTGTAAGTAAAAAATTTACGTTAAAATATATGAATGGGACGGAAGAGCATTATGAGAATTATAAGTATTATGAAAGATTGTCAGGCGATGAAAAAATTACAAGAAACGGAAATAAACTATATAAAAGGGGGAAAGTGTTTTTCAAGAAATATGACGATTATTGGCTTGAATTGCCTGCAACTAATGATAAAAGAACCCAATTTACTTTAGAGTTCAAAGATGGTACAACTAAAGAATTTATTAATTATGGATATCACGCTACATTAAATGATGAAAATAAAATCACACGCTCAAAGGGTCGCTTATATTATCAAGGCAAAGTATTTGAACAAGTTGTTAAAGATTATTGGGTTGAAATTGAGAAGAGGTCAAAAAAGGCACTTACTCAACCAACCCTAATTGAATGTGATGAATTTACCCTAGAATACAAAAACGGCAGAAAAAGAGTAATAAAATATTTTGATGAATATCTAGAAGCTGGTTTGATTGAGATTAAAGATGATGGAAGAATGTATTATGACGGTAGAATTTTTGTAAAAATTGGAGAAAATCACTGGCTAGAAGACCGTTTTAAAAACGACGGTCGCGTATGTAAATTCAGATTAGAGTTTATGAGTGGTGAAGTTAAAGAATTTGAAAACTATGCTAAATGCAAAAAAGAAGGAATTATTAAAATAAGTTCAGGAAATAAAGTTTTATATCATGAAGGGCACCGCTTTACGAGAGACCCTCAAGATAGGCATAAATGGTTACAAGACCCACGGTACTTTAACACACTTGTTGATAAATTTTATCTTACCAAGGATAGTAACGTGTGGGAGTTTGAAAACATGCAAACATATTTTGATAGAGAAGATAATGAGCATATGAAGTTGAATGAAGAATTAATTTGGGGTTCTTACAATAAGAAACACGTCTTTATCAGTCGTTCCATCACATACAAAAGAACAAAATATTATAACGTTGACAATTGGAGAACTTGGGTGGCTGAAAGTCCTAAGAAACCAAAGAAAGAAATTTTAAATCATAGTAACAAGATACCAATCACAAAATTTTATAAAAAGGGGGTGTGGTATTTTACACCTGATAAGAAAACAAAGAATTATCGGCACTTTTTGAAATCAAACGAAATTTATGTATTCAGCAACAAATATGCTTTTTGGTCGGGTGCATTATGGGAAAAAGAGGGTAAAGTTTGGTATTACCGTAAAGATATGCTAAAGGTCGATAAAGTAAAAAATTTTACTATTCCTATTAAAGAAGATGAGTACTATTTCAAAGCAGAAATCAAGCACTTGAGAAAAATGGGGTATAAAATCAATTACAGATATGTTAAGTCAAAGAGACAACAACCTAATAAGCGAAACAACGAACAACAAGAGGACTTTCTGAAGAAAGTTAAAAAGATGAGTCGTGCTGATAGAAAGAAAGCACTGAACAAAAAGAAGAAACGTCAAGGTAAATATCGTGAAAGAAGAGGATTATAATATGCAAGAAAAACTATATTTTTTACACCACCCGGCAAACGAAACTAATATTATTTATCGTGAAGAGTCGTGGGGTATCGAAAAAGTCAATGGTTCAGATATTAACATGAATAACATGTGTTTTGTAACAGACGATAAACCTTTCAAAGAACGCACGGGTTTTCGTATTATTAATGTTGAAATTCCAAGAAAAAAGAAAGGTGAGTGGTGCTTTGATTATGTGTCACCACCAATCTCCTTCACACAAGCATGTGAAATTATGATGAGCAAGTATGAATATTGCACTTTACACAAGTTTGCACTTGCTGTAAGGTTTGAAACATTAGAAGAAGTTGAGCGGGCTATCTATGACGACCCAAAATGTTTCTTTTGGGCAACAAGATTAAACACTATGGGCGCATATATTATCATTTTTGACCCCCACCCACCACAAGCCCCTGAGGGTCATTTTACTAGCAATGAACTTAAAAGGTATAACGAAACAATTATTCGAAACTTAGCAAAATTAAATAAATAAGACTTTGATTAGAATTTTGTAATTTTTCGCACAACACAATAATTTATGTTATTATATAAATGTAATAAGGAAAGATAAAGAAAGAGAGGAAAATAAAATGTATCTTTACAAACACCCATTTTTTACAGATTACGCCTGTGATAATTCAGGCAATATTATCAATTTGACCACAGGAACAATCAGGGCAACATGGACACCAAAATGTGGGTATGAAGAAGTGAAAATCAAAGGTGTACACATTTTGGTTCATCGTTTTGTATGGGAGGCAGTTAATAATGAAGTAATTCAAAAAGGATATGAGGTAAACCATATTAATAAAAATAAACATGACAACAGACCAAACAACCTAGAAGTATTAACAATTCAAGAACACCGAATTTTACACAAGAAAGGAACAGGTGCTAAATGAATTTTTCAGATATTTTGACTAGCACATTAAGATATTACAATATTATTGATGATACTCATTATATTACTGAGGGTAGTATTATAATGAAAAATAGTAATTTTGTCGATAGTTTTATTGACGAGGTAAATTTCACAGCAGAATGCTATGAAGTTGATGAACGCTTAGAAAGAGGGTTGAATGTAAACAGTTTAGGTGATTATGTTGTCATTTCGCCATTCAAGAAGAGGAGGGAATAAAATGCTTTACACAATACCTCTTAAAAGTATACATAACACATATGTTATGTTTAAATGTTATCCACATCAAAAACGAATGGTCCCACAACAAATCAGTGAATTTACGTTAGAACAATTTTTGGATGTCATTACAGGAGGTGTATAGAAAATGCTTAAAATTAATAGGAAAGTGTGGTCGATAATCGAGAAAAATGATTTGAGCAATGTACAAGTGTTTACAAATATCAATATGTTCAATTCAAGTGTTAGAGTTGTTTTTAGTTCAGGCAAAGATTATAAGATTTTTGTAAGACAATTTGAGTACAAGTACGGAATTGGAGCAGGCAACCTGTTTCCTGAAAGGTTGATGATTATATGGAAAAAGTAGAAGTCGTGTACTGTTATAAAGAGAAAGCAAAAGGATACAATGAATATTATTTTACTTACAGCGATACAGCAATTAGTCCAGCTAATGATTTTATCGGGTTTATTCTTTTCATGGGCGGTGAAACTGAAATCAGTATCAAAGATGAGAGTCTTGCTGTACAACAAGTTATTGAACTGATGTTTGATTGTCTCGAAGACAAAAAATCATTTAAAATCAAATTTTAGTTGACAAGAGTTACGAAGTATGAGAAGATAATTTTAGAGGGTGATGAAAGTGATTAGAACAGTAGAATTGAGTGCAAATAAGCAACTTGAATTATTGAGCAAACTTGTCCATGAAAGAGATGAGGCGTTAGAAACAATAAAACAACGAGACAAAGAAATCAAGGCACTAAAACACATGCTAGACCGCTTAGATAGAGAGGGTGAAGAAAAATGAGATATGTAATCATAAATGGACTAGCAATTTTACTCGCGGATAATGATTTCATTGTCCAAATTAACTTACCAACACCAAAAAGAGCTAAATTGCCGTCGGGCTGGGTAATTAAAGGAGGTCGTGTAGAGCATGAGTAAAGGAAAAGGAAAGAAAGTTAGATTGGGGCAAATGAAGTTCAAAAGACCCGATAAAGATGAAGATGTGTTATTTGAAAAAATCTTAGCTGATAATAAATTTAGTTACTTAAATCATGTACACGCTGAGGTAGGAAACTACTTAGATATTTCCGACCTTACAAAGAAACAACAACTATATTTAATGAATGCTTTGTTTGACCAAGGTTTCATCTATCGTCCAACGGTTGATAAAAAATTCCTATTGGTGGTGAAGTTAACATGATGTTAGAAGAAATGTTACGGCATAAAGAAATCAGTCTTGATGAGTTGTTAGAGATGTATGATGTGTCGGTAGCACTTGAGATTGCGTCAGCATATAGACTACCTCAATCGAAGGGGTGAGAATAATGTTTAGAGAGTTACGTGCTATTTTTAGTAAGTATAGTAATGAAGAGTTAGCAATCGAAATCGTGAAATCTTTGAAACATGACGGTGTAGTAAACGTATTATACATGCAAGATGAGTTAGTAGAGGAGTTGAACGATTTACCGTTCATCCAACCGATTAAGAAAGGGCAAACTCAAGTGAAATTGGAGGTGTAAAAATGGATATTTTAATTATCATTGCGTGGTGTATTATTGGGGTTATTGCAGGGGTGGTTGGGTTGTACCAATACTTGAAACCACAACTCGGTGGCGTAAACCCTCTATCCTTTCCTGAACAAGCTGAAAATGAATTATGTTTTTACGAAGAAAAGTACATTATTTACAAGTTGTATCGTGGCGTAGTTGTGGAAATGGAAGATTGTAAGAATGCTGTTCAGTGTCATTCAAGAATGGAGGAATTAGCTAGAGGAGAAAACACAGACTTAGAAATCAGACTTAATTTCAATACAGGACAATATGAGTATACAAAAGACGAAAAAGTAGTTGATAGAACAGACGTGTTTTACTGAGGAGGGTAACTATGAGAGTTCATGTTAATACTTATTGGGACGACCAAGGGTCTCGGGATTACCTAGGAATACAAAAATTTGTTAATGATGTTGACCTCTTAGACAAAGCACATAAAAGAGCCAAGAGGGAATTGTCGAAGCAACAAAAGGCAATAACAAGAAAAAATGAGTTAATTAAATGTTACAAGGAAATGTATGATAATCTTGTAAAGCAATACAGCCGGCTTAACACAATACTAGTAGCTTTTCAAGATAGTAAAATGACACAGGATGAGCAGTCTATTAAACAACTAAACGACATTACTAATTTAGAGTTAAAAATATCTTGTTTAGAACAGGAAAATAAGACGTTAAGAAAACAACAAACAAATCAGGAAAAAGAAGTTCAGGAACGTATTATCAAATCAATGAATGATATCATAGTAGAGCTTAGAAACCAACTTAACGAAACAGAAGAGAAGTACAATGATTTACTGAAACAGCTTATTAATGAAAAGTAGGTGAATTTTATGGGTAGGCGTAGAAACAAAAAGAAATATACACACAAACAGCCTATCACTGTAAAAGAATTAGAACGGTATATCACTATTGAACCATATTTTGGGATGCGACAGTTTAGAAATACTCGTTACTGGGTGAGCACTTCTGGTTTTGTGTATTACAGAAAAGGAGGCAAAAGGTATAAACCGATTGAACATTATTTGTATCGGGGTTACGTATGTGTAGACCTCTACGTTAATCAAAAAGGGAAAGATGTTAAGAAACGATATTGTTGCCACAGAATGGTTGCTGAGTGTTATTATAAACACGATAGTTTACGTGATGTTAAAGATTTGACTGTTGACCACATTTACACAAAAATGGACAACTCGGTCAATGGATTATACGTATGTAGTAGAACACGACATGACTTAATAGAAAATGAAGAACACATGTATCGTAGAGAAAGCAACTTAGATTTTAGTTACAATTTGGAGGGGCGTTTATGAGCCGTAAAAAAGTAAAATACACATCGTATTCAGGTACAACAACAAGGGAAATCAGGTGTAGTTTAGAGGAGCGACAAACTAATTGTATTGTATTAGATAATAAGACACACAAATCATTCAAGATGACTAAATTAAGTTTTACAATGTTTGCAAACAACTTTGACCAAAGACTATTCTATTATGAGCAAGCTAAAAAGTACTTTAACAAATACGTTGAAAGATATAGTGTAATTGATTTGTTGGATGAAGATTATGATAAATTTCAAGAATGGAGGGCTACATTGTGAGAAGAGTTTACTATATTATCAATGATAAAGAACGAATTTACTGTGAATGTGATGTGCACAGTAGAGAACAATTACAAGCAATGAAATTGATTTGGCGCCAAGAGAATTGTAGACTAGTTGAAAAAGACAACACAATTCACAGTGAACAAAAGAAAGAGTTAGCACATATGCAAAAGGTCAATTTTTATGATATGTGAGGTGTAAAGTATGTTAGTCGGTTTTTGTATGTGGTTATTGCTTACAGGGTATTTAGTTGTAACAGTTTATTCTGTAGGTAAAGAAAACACACATTTAGTTAAAGAAAACGAAGAATTAGAAGAGGCGTTGAGTGAGTTAAGTATTGAGACACCACCTGAAGGGTCGTATGTGCCTCTAGAATTACTGGATAATTTCAAACAAATTTTAATTGATTATATGTTAGCTGAAAAGCAAAACCCGAAACAGGTAGAGTCATTGATAAGAGAATTTGAACTAGACAGAAGAGTAACGGTAAGATTTTTTGATAGACAAGTTGATTTTGTTAAGTTGAACCGCACCTTCGGAAACCTCAATTATATACATTATGATGTTGTTGATTACAGTTCAGAAAAAGGTGAAACTTATTCGATAAAATTTGTTTACAAGAATACTCACTAATGATATAATTAAAAATGTAAAGAAGAGGTGGTGAGAATGAGTTACATTTTACGAGAAATGCCAACTTGGGTAGAATATGTTGACGATTACGGGTATTATAGACTAGAAAGGGTTGACACGACATATGGTAACAAAAGACCAAAAGTACAACACAAAAATCAGAATGTTAAACAGAGAAAACAAGAAGTACAAACAAAAATTACAAGACTTACAGGACAAATACAATCACAAGTGGTCTGAAGCTTTTACAAATGAAATGTTAGTCAATGACCTAAAAGATGAAAACAAAAAGTTACAAGAAGAATTAGAGGTGTGGAAAACTTATTATGATACTGCACACCACAACGCGCACTCATTGAACGTTGAAAACACGCAATTGAAGAAAGACTTACAAGATATGAAGATGAAATTACAAGATTATGAACGCAAAATGAAACATTTTTTGTAAGGGGTGATAACGTGGCAGATGAACAAGTTAAACTTTACTACGTAAGATTAGACTTTTTACCAGGGGAATTCAACTATCTGAATTTCAATAAGGATACTTTAGAGTTTAGTTTAGGAAGTAAGGAGCAAGTAGTTAACATGCAAACACAATTTGAGGAACAGGAACTTACTACTATCAATAATGAACCTAATATGGTGAATATTGATATTACTAAGTTCAAAGTCAAAGTATAGGAGGGGCATGAAATGAAAATGTTTGATATTGAACCATTAAACAAACATGAACCTGAAATCAGAGTGGCTTTCAGCCCACCAACTAGTGATAACATTTTGTTTGTAGTGAGATTGCACTACTCAACTACTAGTTACATTGCTTGTTACGTTAAAGGTAAGCTATTCCGCATCAACAAAGGACCACAAAAAACAATCATTCACGACGCACAACAAGCACGCAAGAATGAGTTAGATTTTATTAGAACAATGGAGAAACCTTCCAAAGTTGATGAAAAGATGTATAGTTTCGAAAAAGTATGGTAACCCAAGGAGGAAAAAATATGTTAACTGAAGAAGTTTTGCGACACTTATACAACACAGACAGAATTGCTATCCAAGCAGTCATGCAACAAAAAGGTGAGTACACGTTGAATGTTAGTGAATATGGTTACCTTAATTTACTCAAACTAAAGGAGTTAATCACCAGAGCAGGGTTTGATGCTTTCTTTGTTGACCAAAACCTTGTTATTAAAAATTATTTCTAAGGAGTTGGTATGTTTGTACAGATTAGGAACAACTTTAGTACATGTGAAAGACCCCCACCTGTTTGAATATAAATTATTTGACAGATTAACTAATAATAAGATAGGAACAATCACAAGGTTATGCAAATGCAAGTATAGTATGAAGAATGGGAACATTCATTGTTACCATCAAGGCTTTACAGATGAGTTTACTGTAGTAGAACTGATTGATGGTAGAGAATTTAGTTATAAGAACAAACAATTCGGTAAAGTGCTAAGTGAAATCAACGAAGAAGTATTTGGGTTCAATCGGTATATCAAAGAACAAAGACCTATTCCTGAAATACTTTGGGAAGTTCAATATTTAGCAAACAAAGTTGTTGACAAAGCAGGCAATGAATGATAAACTAAAACATGTAGTAAGATGAAAGTTTTCAAAAGGAAAGGAAAGATGTTTTATGACACAAGTAAACAACAACACAACATTAATTGGTCGTTTGGTACGTGATATTGAAGGTACTTATGTAAAAGACGGTGAAATGTTTATCGGAACAGCAACTGTCGCTGTTGACCGCAGAGGTGAAGGTGCTGATTTTATTAGAATTAAGTTGCTGGGAAATCATTGGGAAAAGGTTGCTAATTACATGAACAAGGGTACACAAGTCGCGGTTGCGGGTCACATTCAAACGGGGCAATATGAAGACCAAGAGGGCAACCGCCACTACACAACAGACGTTATCGTTGACAACTTACAACTATTAGGGCAACCCAGGGGAGCACAGGAAAAGAAACCTGAACCAAAAACAGAAAAGAAAGCACCAGCAACGCGTACATGGAAAAAGAAAAATAAATAAATAAAATTAAATAAAAATTGAATAGCTGGTGTAAAAGCCAGCTATTTGTGTATGGAGGGTATATCATGGCGAACAAGCGTCAACGAAGAAAGTTAGAAAAACAAACATTGAACTTTATTACCAAGAACAAAGACAAGAATTTAGGATACGTATTACCAACGCCAAGTGAGTATAAGCGTATGACTAAAACCCAAAAGAATTTTTACAATGAAAAGATACGTCAACTTCAACATAAACAAGAGTGGAAGAGAAACGAGGCTTTAGGTGGAATTATCATTCACGGTGGAAAATTTGACGTTGATAAGACAGGCTTGTCACCCACCCATTCCGAGCGTATCAGGAATGTAGGTCGCATCACTCAAAACTTAAGTGAGTTTATCAGACCATTAGAAGATGAGTATGGGTTCAAAAACCAAGCACGAGATTTATACATGGACAGTCAATTCAATCGCAGAGATTTTAGATACAGGACAGGTGTAGCGTTCAACAATCTTCCTGAAAATGAGGTAAGAGAGGAGTATGAGGATAGAATAGGAAAACAACATGGCCAACACGTGCTTGACACGTCAAATGAATATTTAGCGGGGAAGATGAGAACCCTTGAGGCTTATGAAACCGAGGGTGGGGTTGTTGTTTATGACCCAGATGAAGAACCACGTGTAAAAGCTAATGGTATGGGTAGGTTATATGCATTTCACTCTGGAACGTCACTTGATGAAGTCGAACGAAGGATAAATAGAAACGCTTTTGATATTGTAACTGATGAAATGTTAAGAGCAGGCCCTAACGAAAAGTGGGGCGATAAAGGGGCTTTCAATTTGTTCAGTTGAGATAGGTGATGTAAGAGGGAGGTGATATTGTGGGTAAGATGAAAGGAAAGCAACAGCCTAATCAAACACCAATATACATTAGCTGCGATACTGAGACACAGTTAACTTGGTGTGATGATTTCATTTCTTATCAAACAGAAAGTTACAAACTGTTTTTGAAGGAACTTGAAACATGGTACTTGCGAGGAAAGTTAACAAGATTAGAGTATCGTGAAGAAGTTAAGAAGGCAAAAACAAACTGGGACAAATTCATAGTATGTTGTAAGGAATTAGGAATAGATACCCGTATCTGTGATACAATCGAAACTTATGCTTTAGGGTGGATAGAATACAAAAATTTACATGTTTTCCGTGCTCACAGTATCACCAACCTTAATCACCTCGAGGCAAGTGACGAGCACATTTGGGAGAAACACGAAACAGAAAGTAATTGGGAGTGTCAGCAGTGCCACATGAAAATGAAAGATGATGTATCATTAGTTGAGAATCGTGACTATGTAGACAACCCTAAAAATGTTTGGCAAGGGTTTTTAGATGATTTGTGTGAACGTTACGGCGATTGTGTGAAGAAGGGTAATACACATAAGTTTAGAGTGTATATTCATAATTTAAAGTTTGACGCACGTTCATTGGAGTTTTATTACGGGGAGAACCCTGATTTATTCGATGAGTTCGAGGCTATTGTGCCCCAAAATACTTATTATATGCTCAATTTTGTATATCGTGGCTGTGTGTTTGAGGTGATTGATAGCTTCAAGATGATTAGTCAAGCTTTAGGTAATGCTAGTAAGCTAGTTAACATGAGAAAGACCACAGAAGACGCTACCTATGAATGGTTTGATTTGATAAAAGAAAATGAAACGTATGAGAATGAGATAAGTTATCTTAAGTTTGACGTACTTATCTTACAACATTTGTTAAGGTTTATTGGACAAAACCTTGACTTAGAAAAACTGACAAGTAGTTCATTCGCTCAAGATAAACTAATGATGTTTATCAGAATGGACGATAAGAAGTATCACAGAAAGTATTATGATAGGATATATAATACAGGCATTACTCAGGAACAAGATGAGTACTACCGCAAAGCTTATTCAGGGGGTATCACTATTGTACAGCCAAGTAAAGAAAATCAAGAGTATAATATGATAGGGTTCAGTTTTGACGTAAACTCACTTTACCCTGCGGCTATGCTTGAAAATTACCCTGACCCAAGCGCTCCACAAGCATTAACAGCTAAGAACTGTCATGAGGTGTACAACAAAAAAGATTTTCAGGGTTTGCACAGTATATACCGTGTGCATATCAAATCGTTAAAACTTAAAAAGGGTATGGTAGCTTGTTTTCCAAAAAAGGTTGCACGTTTCGCACAGACACAAGCTATTGTTTCATTGAATGATATTGTAGAGGGGGGCCATGAGTGTATTCAAACATTAGTGGGGTTAGATTTGAACAACATTGAAAAGAATTATGATATAGATTATGAGTTCATCGACGGTGTGACGTTCACGCGAGTGCTTACAACACCGTTTAAACATTTTGTAGATAACTACAAAGCAATGAAAGAACAGGCTGTTAGAGACCACAACAAACCCCTTAAAATGGTATCAAAGTTACTATTAAACGGGGTTTATGGTAAGTTTGCAGAACGTTTTCATGACATGAAAGATGTTATTTATTTTGACGATAAGGGTTTTCCACATTATGAAGAAGTGCCCAATGAAAAAGACTACGAACAAAAAGGGAATATTGTTATTGCTTGCATGGTAACCGCTAAAGCAAGAGATATAACGATAAAACAAGCGTTAGTGCCTGTTAACCAACCATTTACAGACTTGATTTACATTGATACAGACTCAGTTCATGTTAATTACTGGGGTAAATACGAGACGCAACTTAAAAAGTATGCTAAAATGATACGAGAGGGTAAAGAAGTTGATGGTAAAAAGTTAGATAAGATATTTGCAAATGTGTGTAAAGAAGTGGGAATTGACTATGACGAGGCACGATTTGGGGCGCTAAAAGCTGAGGCTTATTACGATAAAAGTAAGTATTTAGGTGCTAAGAGATATGTAGAGTATGATTTAGTTGAAGGGACTAATTATAAAATCGCGGGTTTACAAGGAACAGGTAAAGATTACATTGAACGAAAGGGACTTGATTATTTTGGCTATGAAAATGACCATATTATCACAGCACCGTTTATGAAACTTGTTAAAGTCAACAAGGGCTTTAAGTTTGTTAATAGCTTTAAGATTTTGAGCCCACAGTCAGATAAGTTGGGTATTAAGTATGTATAGGAAAGGATGAGATATTATGGATGTTCTATTATTTGAGTACCTCCCACCAATCACGATTTTGATTCTCGTAGGGGCACTAGCTTATTATTTTTTCAAACTACTGTATAATATGAGCAAAAAGGTAAAGCACGCCAAGACTATCACAGAGGTTGTATTGTTTGTTGTTGGAACATTAGTATTGAGTATCATGCTTATCCTGATGGTTGCTTTAGCTATTGAAGTAATCGTTTGACCTGTAGTACCTACTCTTTATTGAGTAGGTTTTTTTGATTATAATTACAGTAGTGACAAAATATTTTAGGAAGGGATGTGAAGAAAGTGCCACAAAGCAAGTATATTAACATTAAAAATTTTATTCAAGAAGAATATCCGTGGACGTTTATTATTGGCGCTAGGTCTGTGGGAAAACGATATCCACGTTTACCACTATGATAAATGAGTTTTTACAAACTGGTAAGCGTGGAATATATATGAGACGTTATGATACTGAGATAGAACGAACCGCAGTTGACATGAACCTTATTGGAGAGTTAACAGGTACAGAAGTTGCAAGAGAGAAAGTTAAGATAAATGGGGTCTTTACTGATGTTATTACAGTTAATGAAGAACCCGCTATCTATATGATTGCTTTATCAGTTGCAGGGAAGTTCAAATCGAACGCTTTTCCTAATATATCCTTTATCGGAATGGACGAATTTATTGACATGAATGGTAGAGAACTCAAAGACGAGACCAACAAGTTCCTACAGTTCGCAATGACCGTTTTTAGAGATATGAGTCAGTTTAAAGCAGTGTTCGTCGCTAACTCAACTAACTTGTTTAACTGTTATTTTTTAGACCTTGAGATATTACCAACAAGTACCATTACACGTAACAAAGACCTTGGGGTCAAGATAGTGATGTACAAGACTTCTGAGGAGCTACAACAAGAGCAACTTAGTTCTAAGCTTGCTAGAATAGTACAACACGTTGAAGGTGATGAAGGCTCATCACTCACCAACACATTTAAAGGCAACTTTGACACATTTATTCGCAAGCTAGGAAAGAATGACAAATACTTAGGCACGTATAAACTGAACGACACGTTATACGGCGCTTATAAACATGGTTCAGATGTTGTCATTAGTTCAAAAGCCGACCCTAATTTCAAATTCAAGCTTGCGTTATCGTACGGTGATGTTGACGAGGAGTTTGCATTAGTTGATTGGGAGAGATACCAAACCCTAAGGCAGATGTTTTTACGACAACATGTATTCTTTAGTGATATTCGCACACGTACGATTTTCATGAAGAGATTTAAGAAGTCAAGTTTAATGCTTGACTAGAAGGAGGCGGGTTGGTTATGGCGTTCACTAAAAAACCACAAAATATTAATATTATTGCTAACGAGCTTAAAAATTTGGGTGGCAATGAAAACACAATAATTGGGGTATTAGTTAACATGGGTGGCGAGAGTGGATGGGACGCTTACGCTGAAGAGGTTGGAAAAGAAGGCTTTGGATTTTACCCAAGTTCTTACGGTTGGCAATACTCACATGGTGTTGGTTTAGTCCAATTATCTTACACCCCTGCAAACCTAGACATTTATAATTACAATAAGTCACATAGTGAAATGGAAAGCATTAAATATCAGTGCCAAATGTTATTTCAACCCCCCGTACAGTCATGGATGGACTACCACCCCGCAACAGACAGAAAATATAATGGAATATTAGGTTTTTGGACAAATCAGTTTAATCTAAGCCCTAGGGAACTTGCTGGTGACTGGTATGCACATTATGAACGTGGCAACGCTTCTCTTTATGGTTTCGCACCAACTGATTATGTTAGCGCAGGTAGACACAGATATGATTTGTATGCTAATGAAGTAAATGCAAATATCAAGTGGGGTTCAGGTGGTGGTAGTGTAATAATACCCCCGGGAGAAACACCACAAGACCCTGAGGAGTCACCCAAAAGGCTGATGAATATACAAGAATGTTTATCATTCCTTGATAAGGCACGTCCTAAGCCCTTAGCACCCAACCCTGTTGACCCCAGCGTCCCACCTGTTACACCACCATCAGTTCCATCAGGGGCATTAGGTAGTGCGATAGAAGCTTGTTATAATACCTTTGTTTCTCACGGAACTAGGTACAGTACCGTTAATTACGGTATTCGTTATCGTACTTCTCAAGACCCTTGGATAGCCGATTGTAGTAGTTTTGTTATGGCTTGTGTTTATTGGATAGAACACGGTAATTTAAATGGTTATAACGGTGCAGCCTCACCTAATACTGTAGGTATGCAAAGCATATTGCCCCAAAAGGGTTGGAATAAAATACGAACAGGGGGTAATCTTGCAGGTGATTTTAAGACAGGTGATATAATCATTATGGGTTCAGGTGGGGGTACATCGGCACATACTATTATAATGGTCACAGATACTGAGGCAGTTGAGGTGCAGGGCGGTGATGGTTGGTACACATACGCTATGAAACGTAGACCGATAACGTGGCACCAACAGTGTAATTTACCGACTTTTGATGTTAATTATTTGTATAGGAAAGGGTGATAATATGAGTGAGATAGCTATTTTTCCTATTGATGATGAGCAAACTTCTTTTGAACTGCTGTCTGATAAATTAATCATAGGAAACGGAAATATCATTGCACCTTTTACAATGTTTAATATCACAGATACTCCTTATCTTTCTGATAAAAAGAACCAAGGCTGGCAAATATTCGCCTCGAACCAACCACTCACAACCGGTATTTATTGGGTGATGTTCATTAAAACTGAAAGAAGACTAAGAAACAAGTATTTCCAATACGGAAAGATGTTAGATAATAGTAGTTTTGAAATATACTTTAGAACATGTAGAAAACCCTTATTACTACAAAACTTGACCCGTTCTAACGTGTTGCCGTATCAAACAATAATGCAAAGATTGCGAATAGGTGAAATAGATAATGTACCTTTAATAAACTCTTTCGACTTAAAAGGAATAGACCTTTTGAGCTTAGATAGGGTTCTGACTTTAGAAGAGTGCGAGAAAATAATTATCTATAGGTCAATCATACAAAGGGGTGTGAATTTAGATGTATTATATCCAACTGAATAATTTAGAAAGTGATACGACCTTATCTTGCCTTGTGTGGAGAGTAGTTAAAAATATGAGTGTTGATGATATCGGGCTAATAACTCCTGTCTCAGAAGAAAAGATGAGTATTGAGTATACCTCAGGTGGTATAACAGCTGAGCTGGAAATCAACGTTGTAAAACATTTGAAATTAAATGGGGAGGAGTATAATATAGGATTCTTAGATGATAATTACTTTTTACATCAAGCAGACAGGAGGGGTATTGATGAAGCTTATCAATAAGAAGGGTGCAACGGTGTTGAGCGCCGACAATAAACAACATTTGATTGCTGAATTACTTGTATTCTTTGAGTGCAATGATTTTGAAGTTGACTTTGTAAACAATACCGCAGTTATTGCAGGTGTAGAATGTGAGGTGGTCTGATATGGAAGAGATACAGCCACCATACGTTGACGTTGATATCGAAGACCTAGAAGAGTTTTTAGACAAGATAATTGAAGATGATACGTTGAAAAAGACAACAATGGAGTACTGCACAAGTATTGTTGGATACCTTCCAATGAGTCAAATTTACGATAGACCACCAGTGAAAAGAATGTCATAGGTGTGATATAATATACTCGGCAATAAATCTTATCGATGAATGGAGTGAAAACATATGGATATTTTATTACAAGATATTTACAATACTTTACACCCGTGGTTAGCCGGTAATTATGTGAGCAATAGCGTTATGTTGCTTACGCTGGCAATTGTTGACACAATTTTAGGTGTTGCATGGCGAGTTAAGAGAGGTCGCCCACTTTTATCAAATAAACTAAAGAGTGGAATCATCTTTAATTTTGGGTTGTGTTTTATCCCTCAACTTCTAGGGGTAGCATTCAATCATATTCACGGGGACGCTCCCCTTTTAATGTTTGTTTGCGAAGGATTAACGATTTTTATTAGTATTGGGCAATTACAATCAATTATGGCAAATATCGTTCTGTATGGTATCCAGATTCCCAAATGGGCACAAAAACCGTATGAAATGTTCTTAGAAAATGAAGTCGAAGAAAAGAAAAACCGTGACAAAAAATAAAGAGGATTAAAGGAGTGATGTGTAATGCCTTATCATGAAGTTAAAGACCCGTTTCAAACAGCTCAAGATGTTTTGTTCGAACAATTACGCAAAGCTGGTGCTGAAAAGCGACGGCAAGAACGAGAACAACAGTCAATGAATGACTACTTAAGAGAACAAGTGCACAATTATAATAACGGTGTAGACCCCGCAGATAATGAAACGGGTTATGGCACAGAAAAGACCAATAAAGAAGTGCAGGACAGTATGAATGAAAAGCTCGATGATAAAGGTATCAGTGTTGATAATGTTGATACAAAACATGTGAGTGATGATACACAAGATATGACACTTGTTAACCGCCCAACAACTGATGACAAAGTCAAAGACAGCATGAATGAAAAGTTTGCTGACAAAGGTATCACAGTTGATAATGTGAACACAAACCCTGTAAGCAATGCTGAACATGTTACAATGGATAGAAGTCAAAGCAAGACAGATACTGTAGGGACGGGTACAGCAACAACGTCAGGACAACCCGATAAGAAACTACCGACACAACCTAAAACGAGTGACAGCCCGTTAGGCGATAGTAATACTATGAGCAAGATGAAGACAAGCACAAGCACGAACTCAACAAGCCTTGATACACCAAGTGTTGAGTTAAGTGCTCCAAAGAGCAACGTTCGTCCATCGAATGAAACGGCTACACCAAAGACTGAAACAACAAAAGAGAAAAATGAAAGTATTCAAAAATCAATGAATGAAAAACTTTCGGATAAAGGAATTAAAGTTGGGGAGGTCAATTCAGGAGCTACAGCAGGCAAAGAGGTGAACCCTGTTAAGAACGTTACCCCACCAAAAACCGAACAAAAAAGATTCAAAGATGATAGCGGTTATGTGACAAAGACAGCGCCTAACGAGCCTTCTGCTACAATCGTTCAAAAAGATGCAGGCACTGCAAAGGGGGCTGTTGGGGAAAGTTTTAGTGGAACAAAGACAACCGAGTTACCTAAGAACAATGTAAATGCAGACAAAGCAGGTCTCATTGGGTTAAAGAATAGTAAGTCATTCAAAAAATAACTGATATACCAAGCCTACATTTAATGTAGGCTTTTTACGCGCACTAAGCCTCACTAATTCTATCATTGCAATAGAAAAACATATATCATATAATAATAGAGAAGTTAAGCATAATAGTAAAGCAATATAGAAAGGTGGAAACAACATGCAAAGTAACGTTAAACCAAGTTCTACCACGGTCGGTATGTTAGGACACATGGACGTTTTAATCGACGGGCAACGTGATACTATCGAATATAAGACCGAGGAAGAACAAATCAAGCAACCAATGCCTGCACAAGACCCTATCCAAAACTTGTGGGTAGACCCTACAATTGCTACAGTAATGGGACAAGTGGAAAATGAAAAACCTGAAGTAGAAGATGAAACAAAAGTTGTCGGTGAGGAAAAGGTGCGAGATTAAGGTATTAAATGAAAGGAAAGGTGGTTTCTTATATGGACTTTGAAAAGGTATCTAAACTCAATGTAGACGAATATATTAATAAGGTGGGAGATTTATACAATTTCGATGAAGTACCGACTGAGGTAGCCAATCGGGTGGAAGATATGACGAAATTACAAGATGACTTATCAGAACTGTTAGAAGAGGTCGTAACTCTCCGAGAAGGTTATAGAATGCAGACGGAGGAAATCACCAACCTAAAACAAACAAATACAAAGCTCATGTACGACAGCATTAGAAGAAATTCTAAACCAAAGAAAGAAAATGTAGAAGAGGAACAACTTGAAAATGCTGAACGTGTGGCAAATGAAATTGATATTTATGATTAAATAAAGTAAGGCTTAATGTGAGCGGTCAGCTCCTAGTAGATAAGCCCATGAACAACGTAGACAAGCTTTAGCTTGCGCAGTTGTTCAGCTTATATACCTAGGAGTTGCTCACATGCTTTGATTAATAAAGAGAAAGGAAGTAATCTAATGAAGAAAGAAACAGCAAGCTCAAAATTAGCTAAAACAATCAATGACGCTACAGGGTCTGCCTTGACTGATGAAAGCATTGCACGTGCTGTTGGTCGTGATATTGGTGACGCACGCCTTGCAGACTATCAAGCTGGAGATGACTTTAGTGTTATTGGAACAGACTTAAACCAAAACCCTGATAAGGTGGCTGCTTACTTAAATAGTGTAGCTGTAAAATACGCTAACGTGTTTATCAAATCAGCACGTGCATCAAACCCTTTGTACATGTTCAAACGTGGTGCAATTCCATTCGGGGGTTTGATTGAAACAGTAGTGTATGATGTTATCAGACCAAAAGTTTTCCGCCCTGATTTATTAGATGGTGAAGAAAACCCATTTGCACAAAACTTTGGACGTGTGGTAGGGCACACCTACAAACATTTCATGGACTTAGAAAGTCGTAACACATTCCTTGATACGATTGATGTGGTTCACTTCCAAAACTTGACGCAATACCACAACCATATCTTAGCTAAAATCAATCAATTGATTAACGGTATCATCTTAGAAGAATACAATCAAACAAAGATGTGCTTAGCTAAGCCTTTAGCTGACGGGTATATCAATAAAACGGGTCTTTCCCACAACATTAAAGAGTTGCAACAAAGAATTCTTTACACAGCACGTCGTATGCGTTACTTTACAAGTGACTATAACAAAGACGGTATCACACAAGCAAGTAAAGTTGATGATATTGTAGTTGTATTACCACTCGCAACGTCGCTCAACTTAGACGTTAACTTCTTAGCTAATGCTTTCAACCCTGAACTATTTAAGAATGTTCGTGTGAGAATTGTAGAAGTTGATAGTATTCCTAGTGTTTACGAATACACTACAGACCATGAAGTTACCCCAGAAGATATCGCAGCGGGCAATGTTGACGCACGGGAACACCCAGTGGGAACTACTATTCCTGCTGGTAGCTTAGGTAAAGAAGGTGCTACAGACGTTGAGATGAAACTTGACGGTAGCAAAGTTGGTGCAATCGTAATGGACCGTGACGCACTACAATTGTGGGACCAACGTAAATTGACCTTAAGTCAAATGCCCAACCCTGCTAAGCGTTACTCAAACATCTTTGCAAATCAAAAGACGTTGCTTATGTTTGTTCAATCACTGAACAGCAAGGCTTTGATGGTAGACTTTGACCTTGGCGTTGATGAATAATAAGTATATAATTAGTCGTTCTGCTTGACAGCGGGACGGCTTTTTTAGTATACGTAAATTACAAACTAGGCTTTTTGTTATAGCCTGATAAAAATTAGAAAACTTTAACTTAATTCTTACCTTAAATTTGTTGCTAAGCCTTGCAATGTATCATATAATATATTCGTAAGGAAGAGGAAATGAGATACAAAAAAAGAAAGGAAGATTAAAAATGAGAAGAAGTAGAAGACAAAGAGAAAATGAAAACCCCATGATTGAGGCTATCAAATGGTGGCAAAATAGAACCGCTAATGTAATACTTTTCATAGGGTTGCCTTTAGCATTATTGTATGTAGGGTTCGCTTGGTGGGTTGGTACTCCAATGGGTCGTGAGTTTACAGGGTGGACTGATTTTGAAAGTCGCAGTGAACAACGCCTTGAAAACTTAAACGATGATATGGAAAAGAAATACAACGAATTTACAGAAAGCACAAACGAAGACGTGCAAAACACAATTGATAATATCGAAGGAACACAAGACACACAGGTAACTGAACAGTATAGTGAAGAAGTACAAAACACAATCAATGAACTTGATGGAACACAATGAAATAATGAGGAGGGCAAATAAAATGAAACGAGCTGTTATTACTTGTACAGATGGAACAAAACACATTCTATGGGACAGTGAACAGGAAAAACTTATTGAATTTGCTCATATCGTAGTGAAGAATTTGGAAGAAAAAGGACTAAAGATATTGTCTATGAATATCGAAGATATTTGAATTAGGAGGTATACATTATGCACAAAGCAATTAGTCAACTACCCCATCACTAAAGTGAGAGGTAGTTGACACAATATAAGGTTTACACTGGACGATGATAAATAATAGTAACACCCTAAACAAATGTTAGCTTTTTAACGTGCTTGATATGATGATTGAAGAAAGCGAGGAACTGAAAGATGAAATTTAACAATTGGTTTGCCACAGGTTACGGTAGTGATAGTCGTTGGGACGAAGAAATTTCTTGTGAATTAGCTAACGAAATCGAACGAATTGACCAAGCAAACAGGCGCAAACGTAAAGCCCTGAAACAGATGACAAAGGCGATGAAAAAACGTAACGCCCGTATTGAAGAATTAGAAGAACATGTTAAACAATTAGAAGAAGAAATTGAGGGTTTGAACTATTGGATAGAAGATTTGTTATAGGAGGTAAAATAAAATGACACCAAAAGAGCATAAAGACTTACAAGAAAAATTGAATGATAGTCGTAACACTCCAAAACTTGTTTTGGTTAGTGTTAGGGACATCGTAATGGAAATGAAGAGCCGTAAGTTTACAGCCTTTGAATGGTTTGTATTACTGGTTATTGTATTATTAGTGATAGGTATTCCGTTGCTTGCTGTTATTCCACAATAGGGAGGAGATAATATGTTAGATAGTAATGATTTACAAGTAATCAAACAAATCGTAAACGAAGTGGTAGAACAGGAGCGTGACCCGACGGAATTAGAAGTAAAATTAAAAGATTCACAACATGAAGCAAACTTCCTGAGTGCTCAAGTATGTGTTAAGGAAAAACAATTACAACGTATTCACGAAATTTTAGGAAGTGCCGAGTGGCTAGATGAGGGACAAGAGTTAGTAACAATTACACGTAAAGATTACATCAAGATGTTAGATATTGTTAATGGAGGTATAGTATAATGATTAATTTTGAATATGGTTCATATAAATTTGAGTTTGATGAATACGGAAACACCTTAAAGATTAGTTGTAATGATCGTGACTTGACTATTAGCTGTTACACGTTTGATTTATGTGAAATAAATGAAATTTATAAATTGTTAGACGATTACTTTGAATACAAAGTACATTATGACAAGCAAAAAGAGATATTAGAAATGCTTGAAACTAAAAAAGGTATTGAGATGGGAAGAGAAATTTGTGAATTGTTTGAAAGCAATGTTCGAAGAGCAACAAATGATTTATACGAACTGTTAAATGAGGGGGTATTAGAGAAGTAGGGATATTATGGAAGAATTTGTTTGGGGTTTACAATGAATCGAGGTGGCCTTTATGAGACTGTATAAAATTGTATTAGGGGGTAATTCAAACGGAGGAAAGACTGAACTATTACCAAAGCTAGCAAAATACTTAGAAGAACAAGGATACTATGTTATCCAAGTCCCTGAAAGTGCAACTGAATTGCTAAATGAAGGGTTAGTACCCACTAAAGACTTTCAGATGTATGTGGCACGTAAACAGCGTATCAATGAAGAAAATCAGACTATTAGGGCGTGGAAACACATGACAAAACACCCTGAACAGGACGTAGTGATGTTACTAGATAGAAGTTTCCTTTGTCAAAGAGCGTACACACCTGACCTTGAGACGTGGGTAAATATCCTCAACAAGACGTTCAACTTAAACTACTCACCTTGTCAGATGATTGAATATGTTAGTGCCCGCTATGACGGCGTCATTCACATGGAAAGCAATTTGAAGTTTGGGCATGTTGCGAAAGGACGTATTGAAACCCTAGAGGAGGCTTTAGCATTGGAAGAAAAAGTGCTTGAGGCAAACAAAATGGGTAAAGTTTTTAGGTTTGTTCCTAGACAGGAGAAAATGAGTGATAAGTTACATCTTGTTGAAAAAGCTTGTATTAGTATTATTAACAACATAGACTAAAAGGTAGGCTGTGAGTAGCCTATCTTTTTTTACAAGAAAACGATATAATAAGTAATGAAGTAATGAAGTAATGGATTACATGAAAGGAGAGAACTACTGTGACAGAATTACACAAAATGGAACGTGAAATGTATAAGGCACGACGTAAAACTATGAAAGCCGACCCGATGAAAAAGGTAACACTAGACCGTTTGGGTTCAGCATTTGATGAAACACAATACGGCAACAAATATGCGCAAATTCTTAATGATTATGAGTGGATGTATCGTGATTATTTTTACAACCTTATCCTAAACCTTATCACTTACAAGAATGCCCCACTTACATTAGATGTGAAGTTCTGTGAGTATCTATTACGCACTTACGGGTATTGCCGTATTGCTGGAACAGACCCCTATAATGTGTATGTAGTTGATTACCAAAATGACGCTATCCAAACCCCACAAATTGGAAATATTGGTTGGTATCATGACACCGTGACTAATGAGGCAGTCAAGAAGTTAGACGGTTCGGGTGATAAGTTACGTCAGATAACACGGGTCAATTTCATGGATATCATGCAAAATGAAGGTGAAGGTTATGTACTGTTATCTAATAAGTACAATGGATACTTGCCAATGTTGAACAACTTTAATGATTTTCATATGGTGGACCGTGTATGCAAGACTTTAGCAACCATCAAAGCAACGACTATCTATAACGTATTGCAAATGAAGTCACCTGCAGTTGGGTACAGCCGTAATAAGAACCTGACAGCCAAAAACATTTATGAACAAATTGCAGAAGGTATTCCATTTATTGAAGTTGATGAAGACATGGGGGACATCACACAAACAATTGGTATCATTCCGTTGAATGTACCTAATTATCTAACACCATTGAAACAACAGTTCAATAATGAGTTTGACGAGTTACTTACAATGTTAGGTATCAACTCACTAGGTATCGATAAACGCGAAAGACTTGTCGCTAACGAGGCAAATTCTAACGCACAGTTGACTGAGGCTAGTGCTAATATATATTTAGACGCACGCAACAGCCAATTAGAACTCTTGAATGCTGTTTTAGGTACTTCTATTGAAGCACAACTTAATCAAGAAAGTGCTAAGCAGTTAGTTAACTTACGTCAAGAGATAGAACAAAGCGAAGACCCAAAAGATACAATGAGTGCTAGTCCACAGTCTATATAAGAAAGGGGAAACGATATGTCAAAATATACAGTAGAACTTAGTAGCATGTTGAGTGCTTATGCAAGCACTTTACAAGTTACTGAGAATGAAGACAGCGTCGAAGTACGTGACCCAATGACAGGTAAGAAATTATTGTTCAGTCATTCAAATTTCAATTACCTTAAACTAAACAGTCCTAACTGGATAATTGATAACTTTGGTGCAGAATTCATCAAAGGACATGTAACACATATTCCGCATAATTTCACTGATGATAACGAAGAACTGAACATTGCTATCTTAGACAATTTCTTAAAAACATTTATTAGGCACTTTTACAGTTATGAAATCGGGCAGGAAAACCCGATGAATTGGTGGGTCATTTTAGAAGGTTTTTTAGCTGAACACATGCCAATATGGATAATGGCGTATCAAAAGCTCATGCTGGAGAACTTAGCTTTCATCACTTATGAAAGTGCCAGCACAGGTAATGTTAAAGGCAACAGCAAGAGCAGGAGTCATAGTGATGATGACACTGTAGGAGCAGTTGCTGACGTCCCACAAAATGATTTAGAGTGGCAATTCCAAAGCGCAGACCCTGCCGAAACATACGCTTTTAATTATGCAACTTCTGTTGATGGTAGAAAGTCCGAAAATGATACGACCGCACAAACAGACAACACGCAAGATAGTGTAAGTAAGACAAACGCACGTAACTACACGATAATGCAGTTGATAAACCAGCTAAATCAATGGAGCAACGGTATTTATATAGAAATGTTTCAACGTGCTAAAAGCTACGGGTTATTTATGCTCGTAAATTAATGAAATTTTACACAAAACAAGTTGACAACATAATGAAAGAATGATATACTATAACTAAAGTAAGATATCAAGACGTTAGAGCTTGCAGGGTCACCCTGTAAAAAGGTCTGTAAGTAATCTATATCAATTGACTATTGAGGCGCTTGGTAGCTTACTAATATGCGCGAGTGCAAAGACAATACCCACCCTAAACCTCACCTCCTTATTCTTTTGCTATATGTGGGACTATGTGAGTGCAAGCCTCACCTCGTTCTTTGTTGCAAAAATCATTTGTGACTAAACCTTTGGTAATGCTTAAGACCTGAGACTAGCTATCTCAGGTCTTTTTCTTTTGACTTACAAATGATATAATATAAAAGAAGTTAATGCAACAAATTTTTACATGAAAGGAGTTAATAATTATGAGTAATTTCCATGAGGAAGATAGTGTCATGAGACCTAAAAAGAAGTTTGATGATATTATCGAAGAAATCAATGAAGAACTTGACAAAGCTCACCGTGCTCGTGAGGAAGGACACTGCTACATTGATGATAGGGAGTTCCAGCAATTTAAAAAAGGTTGGTTCTATCACCATTGGTCTCACCGCTTTCGTAGATTAGGGAACGTGGGTGTGATTGCTATTCCTAACACTTCGTTAGAAGAGTGGATATACTGGTTATACGAGTGGTCACAAGCCTTTGTAGACGACTATAACAAGTTCAAAGACCTTGTGTTTGAAGCAATCAAACTCCATGAGGAGCACTTAAGTATTTTAGACGCCCAAATCAAAGATTTACAAATTCGTGTTGAAGAAATCGAACGTCAATTAGTTCTCATTTGGGACGAAATCAGAAAGCTTGTTCAAGAAGTAAATAACCTTAAACAAGTTATTGAAAATATTACTAATGAGGTCAACAACCTCAAGCAAGAAGTAAATAACCTTAAAGCAAATAATGAAAAGCTTGATAAGATAATTCAAAACCTTATTAACAGTGGGGCTTGGAACTCAGATACAAATGACTTTAACCCTAACCGTAACATTGCTACAGGGAATATCAACTTCTTTGGAGGTTCAACAGATGGTGGGTCATTCATCAGAACGAACAATGGCCAAACGGAAAATGATGTTACTGCGGGTATTTAGTTTAGTGAGGATTAAAGTGAGGTGATTTGAATGACTTTAGAATTAACCCCGAACTTTGAATCGGCTTGGCCAAATAGAAACATGGGTGGCTTAGCTAGTTGGTTTGATAATGATTGGACTGTAATGTGGAATAAGTTTCAAAATAGGTCAACATGGTGGTATGATGGCAATGCTGATATTTTTTACGGTGTCAACGGTAATGTAGCATGTGTTCAGTTTGGGTGTGACCGCTCCGATTACGCCTCGGCACGTGGCTTCTATCAAACTATCAACATACAAAACGAAGTTGTAAACAGTGATAACAGTATTGACGCTGACCTAAGGATTGGAGTTAGTCTTATTATGGGATATAAAACGACACACTCCTCGGCAGGGTATCCTGCAGAAACACGCGTGAGTTTAGCTGGTCATACCCTTTGTAGTCGTGCTGGTAATACTATTGATAGTTTCACTATGAACCCTGACCCTGTAATTACAAATATTCATGTACATGTACCGCCTCAACAAAAAGCACAAGGCACAGACCTTGTGTACTTTACTCATTTCCCAACGGGGGTATATCCTGACTCAAATATCAAACTTGGTTTGACAGTTTACAACCCCCTTCCACCATCATATAAACCTATGAGTATTCGTAAAGGTACATGGAAGAGTTTAGACGCTAATAACGGTTTTATTCGTATTAGACATGGTGGAAACTGGCAAGACAAAGCAGAAGAGAATGCAACAACTTCCATGCACGATAACACAGGTCACAATCGTATCAGACGTGATGGTGTGTGGAAACAATTGCCTAGAATGTAAGTAGTAAGGCTTAAGAGGAGCGGGTAGCACCTAGTAGATAAGCCTCAGAACAACGTAGACAAGCTTTAGCTTGCGCAGTTGTTCAGCGTATATACCTAGGTGTTGCTCCTCTGCTTTGATTGTGAGGTGATAAGGTATGACAAAATCTGATTTGAAATATTTTGTAGAAGAAATTCAAGCACACAAGTTTTACACTCAGTTGAACAAAAAAGGTGAAAAGCTTTACTTGTTTGAAATTGGTGACAGGGAAGACGGCAAGCTGTCCAAAATGAGAGCATGTGTGATTGACGTAACAGGAGCACAGGTATCCTATACAGACTGGTTTAGAAGTGCTGACCAGCTAGATAATTTGTTAGAAAGTTTAAACCTAGGAATTGAAGATTTAGTAGAAGTTGATAAAATCGTTTCAGTTGTTGAAGAGCCGTAACACACTAAACCTGTGATTTAGGCTGTGTTAGGGACAGCGTAACGAAGTGTAGTTGGTAGTAATTAAAAGTATGGATAGCTTAACTACCCTTTTTTAAATTAATTTTTGAAAGGAATGATATTGATGGTCGGAAAATTTACAGATGTATCATCACATAATGATGATAGTTATGAATATTTTAAGGCAATGGTCAGTGCTGGCTTTAAAGCGACCGTGATTAAACTAACAGAGGGTTCGGAGATGGGGTCCAATTACCGTAACCCTAAAGCCCGTGCACAACGTGACAATGCAGTTAAAGCAGGGTTAAGAGTGCACTTTTATCACTATTTCCTAGGAGTTAATGGACCAGACGCAAGAGATGAGGCACGTTTATTCATTAAAGTTGCTAAAGAATTAGGGGTAGACCCTAACCAATCTATTATGGTATGTGATGTTGAAGACCCTAGTTTATCAAAGGATAAAACATTCTTAACAAACATTGTTAATGAATTTCATGATGAAGTTAGAAAAGCTGGTTTCCCACATACCGACACATACACAGGGAGTTCGTGGGCACGAGATAGATTAAACACTGATGATTTGAGTACAAAAAACATTTGGCTTGCTTCTTACGGTATCAATCAATATGTAAAACCCGACAATTACTGGAAAAAATATGGTGCTTGGCAATACTCAGGGGGTACAGCATACTATGGACCAACTTACTTTAATGGCATTGTGACAGACGCTAACAATGACTATAATGGTTTTTACACCGACCCGCTAGGGCGACCAAGTTCTCAACCTACCCCACCATCAGAAAATGCTGGGCAACCTAGTGCAGGCAGCTGGGTAGATGATTTGGGGGTTCGTTGGTATAAAGAAACAGGTAAGTTCACTATCACAACACCTGAAGGAATTTGGTTGCGTTGGGGCGCAAGTACCACAAGTGCTAAAATTGCTGTCTTGCCTAAAGGTTCGGTCATCAGATATGACGCTTTCTGCCACTCGGGTGGGTACGTATGGATAAGGCAACCTAGAGGCAATGGACAGTTTGCTTACTTGCCAACAGGCGAAAGTAGAAATGGCAAGCGTGTTTCCAGCTGGGGCACATTCTCAGAATAACCTACCCTTGCATAGAAAAAACAATATGTTATAATTAAGGAGAAATATGGAAAAGTGAGGCTTAATGTGAGCGGTCAGCTCCTAGTAGATAACTGTGCACCCTGTGTAGACAAGCTTTAGCTTGTGCAACAGGGTAGGTTATATGCCTAGGAGTTGCTCACATGCTTTGACTAACAACTATATTTCTAACTTTCCTTTCCTACCCTCTCAAAGCTAGACTGTTTATGGTCTAGCTTTTTTGATATAATGCAAGTGAAGTGAGAATTACCGAAAGGAGCTGTTTTATTTTGAAAGCTACACGAAGAAAATTTAGTAAGATTACTATTTACAAAGGCGTTCCCTTTGACCCGACATACAAACATGTTGTAGACTGGAGCAACAAAGACGTGTTAGACGCTTACTTGAATGAGTATGAACATATCACGATGGAAGACTCATCATATCAAAATATCATGCGTACCATTCGCTGGGACAGCAAGTTGTGTAGTTATAATGAATTACTTGACTATACTTATGTTAGAATTGAAAATACTGACACAATAAATGATAAGAAAAACGTATTCTATGCGTTTATCTCAAGCGTAATGTACGTTAATGACGGGGTATCGCAAATATTCTTCCATTTAGATATTTGGAATACTTACAAGTATGTTGTTGGCTTTAACAAAGCTGAAATAAAGCGGGGATTCGTTAAAGAACTCAAAGATGATTACAGTGACTGGACAGACAAGTTTAATGAGATACGCCACAATGACGAACCTGTCGGCGGTGACGGCGCTAATCGGTTGCAATGTAGTAATTATGTACGATTTAATAAAGTGGTTGGCACTGATGAAACTTATGTTACTGACAACGCAGTTAGATTTATATTGTTTACTCTACAACCTAAAGACATTAAATCTGAAGGGGGTTCATATGTATGTGATTACTCACAATATCATTACAAATTTATCCCCTATAATGTAGACAGTCACAAAACGCTTAAAGTAACTAAAGAAGACGGCAGCGTGATTTATGAGGGTGGAAAGGACATTGATGACGTTTTTAAGGGCATTTCTGACAACGAAGATTTTGCAGGTAGCGCTAGTTTAGTTGTTGACTGTGAAGTCTATAACTATATTGGAATTAAATTTGAATGTAAGTTAAGTGACCGTGTTGTAAATGAAATAGTTATAAACCAAAAAGGGGTAAATCTTAAGGGTGATGATTTAACGATTGAGGTGAAAAACCTGAGGAGGGCTTACCCCCAAACAGGAATTTGCATGATTGATGATACTGAGGATAAACCCTTTAGCGCTGGAAATAATATGTTCAAAACATTTGATAATTATCTAAAATACATTCTTGAGTATGATAAGAGTAGTTATAAGGATATCATAGGCAAGAATATTCCATATAAGATTTTAGGTGCCCCCTGGAACAAACTCTATTTTACTGACGGGCGAGGTACTACAGGCTGTTTTGATTTAATGAAATACAATCATTTAAAAATGAAAAGTCTTGAGCTGAAGCGTTTTAGTGGTATCCAAACTAATGGTAAACAAGTTTATGCTTTGAATAATTATGATCGTGCAAAAATCGGTGATGATGACGCAAGCGAAATGAAAGTTTATGAAAATGCTATGATGGTTGATAATAGCCCTCGTGACGTCCCAGTCTTATTGGACAACTACACAATGTACTTGAACGCTAATAAGAACCAATTGCAAGCAACTCGTAAGAATGCTGAGATGACAATGCAATTAGCAAAGAGTGGGAATAGTATGCAATTAGGTCAAACTAACCGTGGAATCTCGGCAAGTAATACTATTTTAAGTAACGAGTTAAACACTCAAAGTGCGACCCTAGCACAACAAAGTGGATTTGAAAAAGAAACAGCTAATCTTAACACAGCTGGACAAGTTACTAGTGGAGCTATTGGGGGCTTGGGCGCTGGCGCCGGAATGGGACCTAAAGGTGCCATTGCTGGTATGGCTTTGGGTGCTGCTACAGGGCTTGGTAGTGGTTTATTGAATAAGGAATTGACAAACCGTTCAATTGAAAATAATGAGCAGTTGTTAGCTATTTCACAATCAACAGCTAGAGCAAACCAAAAAGTAAACAACCAACTTACAAAAGCAAACGCATTGGAAAATTATGCTTATGCTAATCAAATTGCAACTAACAACTATGAGGCTACTATTCGCTCACAAAATGCTATGCTTGCGGACGTTGCTAACCATAATGACGTGGTAGCCCATCAAGGTACTGGAACTTTGTTTGACACTCAAAATCAAAATACCCAACTAAGTTGGCAAATGTTCAGTTGTCATAAGAATGTTTTGATGAATGTGTGTTTATTCTTTAACCTATTTGGTTACACAGTCAATCGCTTTGAACCAATTGACAACTATTTATTTGTAAAGAACACATTTAACTATGTACAAACAGCTAATGCTAATGTACTTGGTAATTTAAATCGTATCATTCTTAATCAATTCAACGCTATCTTTAATAATGGTGTTACTGTGTGGAATGAGTATAAGATGGCAGACTTTGAAACTAAAACGATTACCAATAATGATTTTAGATGAAAAATAGTAAGGTTTAAGTAGTGCGGTCAGCTCCTAGTAGATAAGCCCGTGAACAATGTAGACAAGCTTTAGCTTGTGTAGTTGTTCAGCTTATATACCTAGGAGTTGCTCACATGGTTTGATTAATTCCCTTGAGCTATCATAGCTTGAGGGTTTTTTGTGTGATATAATAAAGTAGATTATAAGTGAAGAAAGGTGGAAAGATAATGAAACTAGATTTGAATAAATTCTATAACAGTAACTATAAAGACTTTGTTCATAAAGAAGCTGTAGAAGAAGCTTTACGCATGGTTGCTGAGATAGATTTGAAAGATATTGAAATCGATACTATCTTGAGTATCACTTTCAGTGTTGATGAGTTCGGCGAAAACCCTATGTATGTAGAATACCTTGACAAAGAGTGCAAAAAGCATATCGTTCGTATCAGACCAGCCGTGACTAATGCGATTCAAGAAATGTTGAAACGTTACGTGACGCTTGAACAACATGAAACAGACAAGCAAGATATTTATAATCACTTTGAACATATGCACGTACCAATGGAGATTCGTTCAGAAAATGGGTTAGATGAAGATGGTAACAAATTTATCGTGCTCAACAACGATAACTCTTATCTTAGCCTACAAGTTGACCCTGAAACAGATGATGAGATACAGTGGTTGTGTATTCATAATAAAGGCGGGTTAGGCTCACAATCTAGGTATTTTGCTAGGTTTATGGACTATGCAAAGGTGGACCAAGTTCCTAGTAACACTGACTTCTTAGAAAAAATTCATCAACTAGAAGAGCTTATCCAGCGTAAGTCACAAGAAACCCTACAAAATTCCAAAGAGTACACAGACACCCAAGATAACACCTTACGTACAGAAATTACGACCAATGTTACTAATCAAATCAACGAAACGAAGAATGGTATTTTGTCTTGTGTTGACGTTGAGGTTGATAATTTAAAGGAAAACTTGAGTGAAAAAATAGATAGTATCAACTCTAATAAAGCCGATAAAAAGACTGTTGATGATTTAACTCAATTGGTTCAAGAAATTGCAGCTAAAGTTGATGGTATTGAAATTGGTGAGCGCACAAAAGTTAATTTTGTTTTATCTAATTCTAATAATGAGCAACCAGTTAACCCTATAATAACAAGTAATGAAAGCTATTACGTTAAGGTAGGTTCACAATATATTGTTAGTGTTTACTTGACTGTTGAGATTGAAGTGGTTCCTAATAGTACAGGAAAATCATTATCTTTCAATTGGTTACATGATTTGCCGGGAGAAAACCCGCCACTAACTTTAACCGTTGTATTGAATGGAAATAGGAGGGGATATAGTAGCACTATAAAGATAAACACTAATCGAAATAGAGTACCATTTAATTTGCCTGCGTTTCCGTCAACTGAGACATATATAGGAAATGTAATTACTATTTACGGCACAGCTATTACTAAAGATTTATCCTAGGAGGGCGAAAATAATGAAAGACCTTAATAAATTAAGCACTTATATTGACATTGTTAATAATGCAAGCGAATTTGTAACACTAAACACATTGGAAAACATTTTTAATAAATTGAATACTATCACACCTGAACAACTTGTGGAAATTCGCAACTATAATGCGGTGTTGTTACAAGCTGAACGCATTGAACGGGAACAAATTAAAAATACTATGGTTCAATGTGTTGCTAATCAGTTTGAGCAATACGTATCCCAACTGTAAATTAATGAAAGGATATGATTGAATGTTAGTAGAAGCAGACCAAAAATTTTTTGAACGAAATTATGAGGAATTTGTTCACTTGCAATATTTATCTGAAATTATGAAACTTATACCTGAGTTAACGACCCCCGATGGTGCTGAACGTGTTGATGATATCATCATCACAACTGATAAGAATGGTGAGAACCATATCACTATCAAATATGAAAAAGATGGTGAAGAAAAAGAACTACACCTCAAGCCTGAAATTACTGACAGGGTGAATGAGCTTATTAGACAAAACATTCATGTGTTAGAAGGTACTACAGATAAAGACTGGGAACAAATCAACTTTGTAAAAGAGCCTGACCACAATTACTTTGAAGTTGAATGTAAGCTCAAGGACGGTAACACAGTTAACACAATTATTCCTAACATGACAGCTGATGATTTGAAACAAATCAATCAAATAAAGGCGTACGATAAGAAAATTGTTATCAAGTATCTTGAGGAAGACCCTGAGGGCGCTTTAGTAGAACATGAGAAAGTATACAACTTTGAGTTGTATGTGACTATGGAAGAATTAAACACCGAATTGCAAGATATTCGTGATAAGCTAGAGAATGTTGGTGAGGTTCATCAACTTAGTGATAAAGCGTGCAGTTATGACTGCTTAAACCACGGAAAGATTGGGCACAATATAATTTATAACCTTGGTGAAACAGGACACATGTTATGTAGTTATGATGTGGACTTTAAAGGGTGTCTAAACGCAAGCTTAATTGGTGGTCAGGAATGGACTGTTAGTTGTCAAGGCGTAGATTTGACTACAGGTGATGTATTTAATAGTGAACGTGATTGGGTAAACTGTACAGTTGAATTTGTTTACGATGACGAAACTAGAAAATTAGTCGACGCTGAATGTAATTTCAGTCAGTTTAAATTCGTAGTTCCTAATGATGCTCAACGGGGCCATATCAAACACGCAACGTTTAACGGTATTCTGTATTTTGAATAGTGCACTAAAAACTCAAAATATTTCTCTTTCAAAATTGAGTTTCAAGGGAGAAGGGGTATATAAATATTTTTGACTCTATTTATACGCAAAATTATAAATAGGGTCTTTTGTTTTGCTGAGCTGGTAGAAAAATTTTTCTACCTGAGAATTTAATTAATTTTAGTGGCGCTTACATTTTATGGGGGTTAAAAAAGAATTTTTATTAGATAAGTATGTGAGGGTAGGGTATGGTAGGGTGATAAATTCGGACAATAAAAAAAGCCCGCTCATCGAGCGGGCTACGTTTAACAGCTGGTGTAAAAATCCCTTGTGTCTGTTTTAAGCTCCCTAGGGTATTCTTTAATTTTACCTTGTTTAAACGGCTTGAATAGAAAGGAATGTGGTGTTATTTCAAGCGTCCCATAGCCTGTTACCTCAGTGTAATATTCACAGGCATCCAGTGTCATCATATCATTTTTAGGAAACTTTAATGTGTGTGGTACAAGTGAACCCCCAAAAATTTCTAAGTAATGTTTGCGTAATTCTTGGCGTTTTTCAGCTTTCATGATTGCTACCCCCCTATTATTTAAATTCTACCGTTACAGTCAGACCATCATTTTTGTAATACTGTATCACGTCACCATCATAGTATTCAATATTCAATCGTAACCAATCTAAAAAGTTATCGGCATGTAATGTGCTGTTAAATGTGAACTCGGTCATTACCGAGCTATATTCTTTCGCACCCCTTAAAACGTATTTAATATTTGAGTCTTTGATTAGTCTCTCTGTGTTCGTCATAATTATTTACACCTCTTTGAGTCTTATTATCAATAAAGAGGCTCAAAGCCTCATATAATTAATTTAAATGTAATTGCATGTGTTCAGGCGTCATTGGTGTGTTATGCTCATTACATTTTTCATAGCATACCGCTTTGCCACAGTCATCACAGCACCAATAATATTTACCGCTTTGTGTGTCAAACCCTGAGGTTGCCCTATGACCGTTTGCATTACATTCTCGCCACCATGATGGGGCGATTGCGTTAGGGTACCCTTGTTGGTCTATCGTGGTTTCTTGTGTGCTTTCTGTTTGTGTGCTTTCTGTTTGTGTGCTTTCTGTTTGTGTGCTTTCTGTTTGTGTGCTT